>Ga0065721_10048845_pt1 | contig 72211 bp, 54 predicted proteins | sample Mesricmetagenome_FD_59108 | JGI IMG/M metagenome (GOLD analysis project Ga0065721, IMG submission 59108) | Mesophilic microbial community from rice straw/compost enrichment Sample: eDNA_1 v2 (version 2) | ecosystem: Engineered > Solid waste > Grass > Composting > Bioreactor | place: USA: Davis...
CTTCATTGGCGTTCAGCACGCCTTTGGGCAGGCGCAGTTCCTTGCGGGGCAGTTCCAGATCGGATGCGGGATTGTAGAGAACCAGGCTTTCCCGCGTGAGCCAAGAGAAGAAGCTTGCGACTGCGGCCAGCCAGGCTTTCTGGGTGCCGATGGTCAACGCGGTGCCGTCTTCCTTGCGGTAGTGGAAGAGATAACCCTGATAGTTGAGAACGACCGCCCGCGTGATCTGGCGGGCCTGCGTGAGCCCGAGCTGTTCGCAGAACAGGCGGAAGTATCGAAGCATCTTCCCACGGCCATAAACGGTTTCACCGGAGAAGTTGCGCACGCGCAGGTGTTCCAGGTATCGGCCTGTCAGGTAAATCAGGCTCTGCGGATCGTCGCCGGTTTTGGTGTCGTTGTTCATCGGCGGCAGCGTTGCCTTCATCGTCGTTGTCATAACAGATGATGATGCGTTCGGGTTTCAACGCTTTGAACAAGGCCCAATGGGCCGGTGTAAACCCGTTCACGCCATAACTGGCGGCCACGTTGCGGAAGCCGTGACACCAGAGCGACAGCGCGTCGATGATCGCTTCGCACAGCAACCACTCCGTTTGATTGGCCAGTCCGTGGCTGTTCCAGACACCCGCATGTGGACCCGGTAAATACAGGTGTTTTGGCACATTGGTCTGCAAGCTGGACTGAACGAAGAGCCGACGGTTGACAGGCGGGAAATTGACTTGAGGTTCCCCTCTGCTAGCGTGCCTCGCGATGGCCAACATCTTGTCCAAACTGCGGAAAATCTGGGAGACGGCGCTCTCGATCTGGGATGAGAGCTTCATCCGCTCGGAAGGCGAACCGAAGGGGATCCGCAAGTTTCTGCATTTCTGGGTGCTGGTCTGGCGCAGCTTCGTCCGAAACCGCTGCCCGGTGCGTGCCTCGGCACTGTCGTTCACCACATTGTTGTCGCTCGTTCCAATCCTCGCGGTCGTCATGAGCATCAGCAGCGCGTGGTTGAAGAAAACTGGCGAGGAACAGATCCGGGAATTCATCGAACAGTTCGTGCATCGCCTTCTCCCGCAGTTCGACGTCCCAAGCACCAACCACTTTTCCGTCTCCCAGAATTTTTCCTGGCCCCTGGAAGAAACCAATTCGACTTCCGACCCTTCAACCTCCGAAGACGTCCCGCTGGAACCTTCAACAAACACCGTCCTTTCCGCAGCCCGTGCCGCGCTGGCCAGTTCGGCCACGGATGAGACGGAATCGGCGGAAGAAGCCGCCGAAGAAGCGCCTCCGATTCAGGACGAGCGCGTCCAGCTCGGACAACAGCGCGCGGCCGAACAGATTTACAACTTCATCCAGCGCACCAACAGCGGGGCACTCGGCGTCACGGGCATGTTCTTCCTCATCGTGACGGTTGTCCTGACCCTCACGCGGATTGAGGAGGCGTTCAATGACATCTGGGGCGTGACACGCGGGCGCGGCTGGCAGGCCCGCATTACGAATTACATTACCACGATCGTTCTTGGACCTGCGCTGCTGATGCTCGCTCTCACCTTTGCCAACGGCCCGAAAATTCAGAAAGTGCGCGACATCCTCGCCGCGATGCCGTTCGTCGAATTTCTGATTTCAACCGCGGCACCGGTGGTTGTGATCTGTTGCGTGTTCAGCCTGTTCTACTGGGTGATGCCGAACACGCGGGTGAACTTTTCGGCAGCGTTTGTGGGTGGATCGCTCGCCGGCGTGCTCTGGCACAGTTACAACCAGCTTGGATTTCTCTTTGCCTCGCGTTTCGTAAAGGCCGACGCGATGTATGGCGGACTTGCCATCATTCCGCTGTTCATGGGCGGTCTCTACATTGTTTGGATCACGGTCCTCTTTGGCGCCCAGGTCGCCTACGCGTTCCAGAACCGGCAGGCTTACCTTCAGGAAAAACTGGTTGAACACGTGAATCAGCGCGGACGGGAATTTGTCGCACTCCGCCTGATGACCAGCGTCGGGTATCGATTCCAAAAAGGGCAGCCTCCCGCCTCCATTCCGGAAATGTCGAAGGAACTGGGCATCCCAAGCCGGCTGATTCAACAGGTGCTGGAGGTGCTGATGAACGCCCGTCTCGTCATGGAAGTCAACCGCGGCGAACCCGCGTTCCTCCCCGCGCGTCCGCTGGAAGACATCACCGCGCATCACATTCTCATGGCCATGCGCGCCACGCAGGGACAGGAACTGCTGACGCACGACGAACCGGTTCGCGCCGAGGTTTATGGCGAGTTCGCTCGCATTCAGGCCGCCGAAAAGGAAGCGGCATCGCAGATCTCCATGCTCACGCTGGTGAATCGCGCCCATGCACGCCTCGAACTGGCCGCACCAAAATCGCCCGAAGAAACTCCGAAGCTGACAGCCGCCCTCGTTCCACCCACGCCAACACCGGTCCAACCCGCCGTCGAAGCGGATTCCAAATCAATCGACGAAGCAGAACCAATCATTCCTGCGGAAGAAGAAAAACCAGCTGCAGTTGCAGAGGAACCTGAAGAATCTGAACCAGAATCAGCACCACAGGATTCCAGCTCTTCCCAGAAACGCGTCACACCATCCAACAACGAGGAAGAAGAACGCAATTTCCCGTTGTAAGTCGCATCAACCGATCAACTCCGAGATCGAAAACTTTCCGTCCGCACAAATTTCGGCACAAATCCTTCGCGCCTGCACGCCCTCCCGTAAGGCGTCGGGTTATCGCAGTTGCGAAATCAATCCAACGTCCTCCTGATCCAGCCAACCGCTTCCGCGATTCGTTCGAACGAAAATGAACTTGCCGCGTGAATGTCCACTCCGCACAGGTTCGCCCGCGCCAAGCAGCGTCACTGTCTCCGCGCCTTCTGTCGGCGTCAGGCGCAGGCGGGTTTCCGGATTCAGAACAAATCCAATTTTTGCGCGTGTCATCGTTCCCACATGCGCCGGAACACAGAGAAGAAAAATTCCCAACCCGATGGCAGCAACAACCTGCTGCCACACAGACCGCCGCCGACGCAACACACCGGGAATCACGACCGCCGCCACCGCGGTCCAGAGGCTCAGTCCCGTCAACCACGCCCACCAGCTGTTCGGCAGCCACGTGGACGCCACTTCGAACCAGCGCAGTTCCGGTGACTCGAGCTGCGCCGCCTCACGGGCAAACTGAAGATTGTTTCGCGCCGCAGCGTTGAACGGATCGACCCAGAGCGCCTGTTCCCACGCCAGCACGGCGTCACCGACCCGTTCCCGGTGCCACTCCACATTTCCGAGATTCTGGAGCACACCGGCTGAGACTGTTTGCTTGAGGGAATTGCGAAACGCGGTTCCCGCATCCGCCAGATAACCGGCTCGATACGATTCCAATCCGGCCTGAAACCAGTTGGTTTCATCCGCCACCGCGCGCAATGCAGGCGCCAGAAGGAACAACGCAAACACTGCAATGCACGCGAGAATGTTTTTGCGAACGGACAACATCACAACCTCGCCTCCAATTGATCCAGCAGCACCTGAAGTTGCGGATCGAATTCCGTCAAGCGTTGCCCAAGCTTTGCGTCCTGCGAAAATCCCACCGTATCGGAGGCCGCGAATAATCGACTTACCAACGTCCGCGCTTCCTCATTTTCGCTGATCACAGAAAGCACGTCCTTTCCAACCAGCGCGCGCGGATCGGCTGAAATGTCCGGTGCCGTCGCAGCGCGAATCGCGGCCACAGCCGCTCTCACATAGCCTGTTTCATCTCGCGCACTCAAGGCGGCCCGAATCGAACGACGTTCCCGCCTGAAAACTTTTCGCGCCCGACGACGAATCTTCACTTCCGGATGCAGCTCATGAAATCGTCGTCGCCGATCCCATTGCCAGATTCCAAGCAATCCCAACAACGGCACCGCCTGCACAACCACGAACCAGCCCCGCTTCTGCAGCGGTGCCAGCGACGCCGATGCCATGCCCGGCCGTGATGTCACATCTGCGAGCCTGAGTGGTTTTTGTTTCGCCGACGCATTTTCCGCAAGCGCGGCCATCACGCGGCTGTCCGATTCACCTTCATCCGGCAACACCTTAACCGGCTGCGGCGGCACTGTGGCATCGACGTAAACTCCGCGATGCGGATCAAAATAGCTGAATGGAATTGCCGGCGTCGCCGTGACCTCGGTCGTGAGCGGAATCATTCGGAAGGTGAAAATCGCCGAATTGGCCGGATACAGAATCCGTGTGCCCGGAATCATCTCCGTCGGCCCGCGTTGAGCTTCAAAAACCTGCCAGTTGGCGCCGACCGGCGGCCGGGGCGGAGCGAGACGAGCGAGGTTTCCTTCGCCACTGAACGAAACGGTCAGCTTCACAACATCGCCGACGCGCACCACGTTTGTCGAAAGTTTCGGCGGCGAGTTCGAAAACAATCCGATCGCTCCCTGAAATCCGGGCAGTTCCCCCTCCTTCGGCAATGGCTTCGCCCGGAGAATCACCGGCTCCGCATCCAGCAGGTCGAAGCGCGGCGGTCCGCCGGGAATTGTCACCTGTCCCTGAATGATGATCGCCCCGGCAACCCGGTTTCCTGCCGTAAATCCCTGAGCCGAAACCTCCAGCTGCCCGGCACGCAATGGTGTGATCATCGTTTCATAAGCATACGCCGCCACAGGCGCGCCGTCGGATCCGCGAACTGTGCTGATCGACTGTCGTGAGCTGCCGAGATCGACGAGAAAACCTTCGCCGTTCAACTTCACTTCCTGGAGAAATTGAACCTGTCCGCCACGCGCCGCTCTCAACAGCACGGCAGCTTTCACCGGTTGTCCGATGTAAGCTTCGTTCTCCGCAAGTTCCACGCTGATCGACTGAGGCGCCGAAACCGGAGCGAAGCGATTCACTTCGAGTTTCGACGCGGGAACTGTCACAGCGCGGCCATACACCTGAACCTCAAACGACGGAATCGTGAACACACCTTCGGCAGTGGCGCGAACCCGATAGTTCAAACCGGTAATCGGTTTCAGTTTGCCTTCCGTCGGATTCAGGAACAGTCCGCGCGCGCTCTGCGTGGCGACGAGGCCGGGTGGAAATGGAACGGCATTGGTCCAATCAACCGAATCGTTCAACGCGTTGATCGCCACCCGCCAGATAGAAACATCTCCCGGTCGAACGACCGGCGGATCGAAAACCGCAGTGATTTCCGTGTTCGTCGAAATGTCGATCGACGGCTGGGTCATCATCAACTGCAACAACGGATCGATCGGCGGCATCGTGTTCGGCGTGCCAGGTTGTGCCACTACCGTGGAAACAACCGCAAACACGGCCACAACCAGGCCGAGCGGTTTGACCTTTGCGAGAAAATGTCGAATGCGCTTCATCACCACGTCCGCGTCCTGTCCTTGTTGCGTGGCTCGGAAGTGTCTCCCTGCCCCATTGGCAGCCGACGGTCGCTGTCCCCCTTGAGACTGTCGAGAATCCAGCCCGCTTCCTCCGGCGTGAGTTTCATTTCGTCCCCTTCACGTCCTTTGCCCTGTTGAAGTCCGGGCGTCTGTTCCGGCGGCTCTTCGTCACCGTTCTCCCCCTCTTCATCTTCCTCATCCTCACCACGCGCGCCCGGCGGCATCATCGATTCCGGAATTCTTCCACCCAGTTGCCTCATCATTTCCTGCAAGCCCTGACGGCTCTGGGCCATGGCCTGTTGCGCCTGCTGCATTTCGCGGATGCTGTCCACAAGCTTCGCAATTTCACCTTCCACAAGTTGCGCGTTGCGCAGTGCGTTGGTGTCCTTCGGATTCAACTCCGCCGCGCTCCGGAAATCCGCGGCTGAACGCTGCCATTTCCTGAGCGCCGCACCGTGCAGTTCAAGGGCACGCTTCACCGCTTCTGTCGCCGCCTTCAATTCACGCCGTGCGCCGCGTCCGTTCACATACGCCGCAAGCATCTCGGGAAGATCATTTCCCAAAGCCGCGTCGCGCGCCCGATCCGCCGCACGATCCGCCGTTTGCGCGGCAGCCCGTCCTCGCGCAGCGACTTGTGCCGGGTCCGACGATTTCTTCAGCTCCAGCGCTCCCTGCTCGAAGCGGGTGTGCCCGAGATTGTAGAGTGCCGCCGGTTGAAGCTTTTCCTCCTGCGCCTGCAACACCTGTTGAAACCGCGTCTCCGCCTCGGCCAGCTGACCGGCTCGAAGCTTCCGGGTTCCGAGATTGAAAATCTCACGCGTCGATCGCGGCTCCGGCTCGGTCACGATGGCTGATGCGGAGGCGGGTGCATTGGTGAAATCCATGAACACCGGCTTAGCCGCTACAGTAACAAGGTTCCCGAAGAACGAAGACAGCACGAAGAACATCGCAGGCAGCAAACAACTGCGAATATTTCCGGCCTTCGGTTCTCTCATTGTGACCTTCATGACTCAATCACTCACCCCTTTTTCGCCTCGTTCCCATCAACGATTCCGCGACGAGGCACAGTAACACGACGCCGACAAAATAATGGAATCGATCGATGCCAAACTTTCGCAATGGAACACGGCGCGATTCCGCATCGATGACATCCATCGACAATCGCACCTTCGCCAGTCCTTCTCCAAGTCCGCCGAGCGGATAGTAATTCCCCTTTGTCACCGTCGCGATCGCACGGAGCGTATCTTCGTCGAGCTTGCTGCGCACCGGCGTGCCATCCTTGTCGCGGACCGTCTCCAGCACGTTCTGCTCGTTCATTGTCCGGATCTCCGCGCCCGTGGCAGTTCCCACGCCGATCGTGAACACCACCACGCCCTGCTTCGCGAGCGCTTCGGCTGTCTTGATGCCGGATTGCTCCAGGTCTTCGCCATCAGTCAGCAGCACGATCACCTTCCGGCTCTTGTTGGTTTCCATGCCGCGATACGCCTCCTCCAAAGCGCGGCCAATGTCGGTTCCTGCGAGTGAAATCGTTTTGTCATCAATTGCACGCAGCGATTCCTCAAATGCGTCGTGATCGAACGTAAGCGGGCATTGAAGAAATGCCTGCCCCGCGAAAGCCACAAGCCCGACGCGTCCGCGCTGCTGTCGATGCACGAAATCCAGAACGGCGAGCTTCGCGCGCTCCAGTCGATTCGGCGCGATGTCCGTGGCCAGCATGCTGCGCGAACAATCCATCACGAAAATCACGTCTTCATCCAGCTCCTGCACGGCAAACTCATGCACGCCCCACTGCGGCCGCGCGAGGGCCAGTCCAATGCCCAGAACCGCCAGCACCAGCAGGACATTCTTCACAATCCGACGAATCGAACTGTGAGAACGGGTCAGATCCGCAACGCGTTCCGCCGATGCTATGGCCCGAAGCTGTCTCCGCCTCGCCGCAGCTGCGTAAATCATCAGTGCAATCAGCAACACCGGACCAAGTCCCGCCAGCCATAGCCATTGCGGCTCCGCGAAATGAGGATCGGTCCAGTTCATGGAATCCTCCTGTAACGCGTGTGGCCCAGGATCAACTCCAGCGCGAGCAATCCGAATCCTGCCAGCAACGGCCATTGAAACAGCGGCGTGTAGGTGGTGTAACGACGGAGTTTGACCTCGGTTTTTTCCTGACGATCGATTTCGTTGTAAATGTTCTCCAGTTCCTGACGATTCTTCGCGCGATACGATTTCGCTCCGGACAACGCCGACATCCTGCTGAGCACAGAATAATTCGCCGGCTGAAGAACGAGCGTCCACTTGATCTCGCCATTCGGACCGAGAAGCAGTTTGCCGGTGGAAGGTTCGAACGCGGGCAACTGACACGGCTCTTCGACACCGATGCCGATCGTGTAAATCTTCGCTCCCAACGCGCCGGCGAGTTGCGCGGCAGGAATGGGATCGATGTCACCGCGGTTGTTGTCGCCGTCAGTGAGCAAAATGATGACGCGGCTTTTGCTGTCCTTGGACGCCTTCAACCGTTTGGCCGCAGATGCGGTCGCGTCGCCGATGGCAGTGCCGAGTTCGCGAATCATCCCGATGTGCATGCGATCGATGTTCTGGATCAGCCAGTCGTGATTCAACGTCAGCGGACTGGCGAGATACGGCACCTGCGAGAAAACAATGAGCCCGATGCGATCATCCGGCCGTTTTCGAATGAAATCCTTGATGACGCTCGACGCTATGTCATAACGCGTCACACGCTCGCCCGGCGGACTCATGTCGAGCGCCATCATCGACCACGACAAATCAAGCACGAGCATGATGTCGATGCCGCTCGTCTGCGTTTCGGTGCGATGATCGGCAAAGCGCGGTCCGGCCAGTGCAATGATGCAGAACGCCACTGCGAGCAGGCGCAGAAAGAAAAGCAGCCGTCCCGCGGCCGATCGCGCCTGGGCGCCAACCGCGCGAATCACTTCTGAGCTGGAAAAACGGATCGACGAATGCCGACCGACACGCCCGCGCAGCAGGCTGTAAATCGGCAGCAGTGCAAGGAGCGCCAGCAGCCAGGGATATTGAAATTCGAAGCTGCTGTTCACCGGTTCACAGGAGGTTTCGTCGCGGCCTGCTGAAGCGCCGCGCGTCGCTGTTCACATTGTTCAAACAACACTTGAGCCTGACGCAGTCGTTCCGGAGCAATATTCCGAGCTGGCGCAAACTTAAGCTGATCCGCTTCTGAAAACCATTGGATCAGGCGCGACTTGAGTTCGGCTTCCAGCATCCCATTCGACTCGATCGCCTGGCCGAGTTCGCTTGTGGTCAATTCCTCTGGCGGCAATCCGAAAGCGCCGGACAAATAAACTCGAAGGCAGCGGGTCACATTGCTGAGTGTTTGCGCACTGGGCGCGTGATTCACCAGCATCACCAGCTCGCGGCGTGTGCGGGATTCGATCGGTTCAACGACCGGCAGCGGTTCCTTTCGCAACCAGTGAACGGCCGCGGTAGCAATCAGCGCCATCAGAACCACGGCGCCAATGATCCATGGCCAATGTTGTTCCCAGATGCCCGGTGGAATTTCCGGATGCGGCGGATGCAAGGAAACGTTGCCGATGCGAGGACCGTTTGTGCCCTGCGCAGGCGCGGAAACCGACGAAGCAAAAAATGCGAGCAAAGCGATCCACGTGTAGCGCAGGTATTCCAGCCTGCACCAACAGGCTCGAAAACCTGCCTCCCAGCCGCCTTGTCGCCCCGACCGCAAGCTCATCCGCGCCTCCTGCCGCGGCGCAGCTCGAAAAAGCGCTGCAATGCGTGAGCGAATGGTTCGCCGGAATTCAGACGCAACGTGTCCACACCGGCATGACGCAATGCCGTGTCGAGTTCCATCAGTCGGCGTTGATTGTTTTCTGTGAACTGGCGTCGAACCGGCTGACGCGACGAATCGAACTCGAACAGCTCGCCGGTTTCCGCATCCTCAAGCGTCACCATTCCCGCTGCCGGAAATTCACTTTCCAACCGGTCGTGCAGATGAACGCAAACCAGGTCATGACGCGAATTGGTGAGTCCCACTTCATGAAAGACATCGCGCGAATGATCTCCAGGCAGCCGGTTCAACACCCGGTTGATCGCGTCGGCGTCCATGCTGTGAAGGAAATCCGTGAGCAGAAAAACGAGCGCCCGTCGATGCAGCACATGATTGAGAAACGTGAGCGCCGCGGGAATGTTCGTACCACGTCCGCGCGGCTGCAGCGTAAGCATTTCTCGCAACAGCCGCAGAATGTGCCGCCTTCCCTTCCGCGGCGGAACGAACAGCTCCACCTGGTCGGAAAAGAGAAGCAGCGCGACCTTGTCACTGCTGCGCGCAGCGGAGATAGCCAGTGTGGCGGAGACCTCCGTGGCAAACTCGCGCTTGGTCCGCTCGCCGGAACCGAACGATGACGAAGCCGAAACATCGACCGCGAGCACCATGGCCAGCTCGCGTTCCTCGCGGAAGCGCTTTACGAACGGCCGGCCCATGCGATTGGTCACATTCCAATCGATGTCCCGCACATCGTCGCCCGGCATGTATTCGCGGAGTTCCTCGAAGTCCATGCCGCGCCCGCGAAAGCGGCTGAGATACGCGCCGACCATCGTGTCGTTCACGAGCCGGTTGGTTCGCACCTCAACGCGGCGGACCGTTTCAAGCAACTCGGCGAGAGTCATGGGATTTATGACTATGATCTACAATGGATGATTTGAACACATCGCCATCGTGGGTTTTCAACCATCCAGATCATAAATCAAACATCATAAATCATAAATGAGAACGCCTATGGCTTTACCAGATCCTCTCCGACGTAAATCCGGTAATCCTTGATCCGGCCGCCGACGCTGCCCGAACCCTGGCGCGGAACGTAGCGGAAGCCGCTGATCGTTTTCGTCGAGCCAAGATTGAGAATCAGACGGTGCGGATGCGCAGGCTGAGCGTCGCCCCATTGCGTATGCCAGAAGTTCGCCGTCTGGCCATCGATCGCGTTCTCCGCGGTGCCGTCTTCGCGTGTCCGCTCTTCGCTGTCAACATAGGCGATGGTCCAGCCTTCCGTGCTCAACAGCTTGCCGTCGGCATCGAGCAACGACAGTTCCGCCACCGCGGCGTACGGCTTTCCATCATGCGCACTGAGTGTTTCAAGACAGAAGAAGCGGCCTGACACAGGCTGAGCGAAGCGAATTTCCTGCTGCCCGGCGCCGGGTTCAAACGCCGCGGAATGCACCGGTTTTGCAGAATCGAGCTGAAGCGTGACTGCGGGCCGTTTGACCGTCGCGAAATCGAGTTCCGGACGAAGCGTGTCGAGAATCGGTTTCTCGAGCGCTGCGACCACCGGTTTTTCCGGACCGATCAAATCGAGAATGATGATTTCGTTGGCACCCTTCTTCAGCCACGGCCCCGGCACATACATGGTCTGCTGCGGCCCGATGTTCCAGAAGCGGCCGAGGTTGTGTCCGTTCACCCAGGCAAAACCTTTGCCCCACGGACGCATGTCCAGGAACGTATCCGCGGGTTTATCGACATTCACCTTCACGCGATAGAACGCCGGGCCTTTGGGGGTTCCGGAGGTGAACTTCAATCCACGAATCATTTTCTCGTTCAACGGAAGATTAAAGACTTCCCAGCCCGTCAGCGTTTGTCCTCCAAGCGTCACAGGCCCATGAATGCCTTTGCGGTCATGCACCTCGACACCAAAGTTCACGCGTCCCATCGCTTCGACGAGAATGTCCAACTGTGCCGCGGCGGAGCGTTCAGGAAGCCGAACTTTGAAATTGCGGCTGCGACGGTCGGTGAAGCCGATGCGCTCACCGTTCAAAAACACCTGCCCGATGTCGTGAATCGCCCTGGCTTCGAGCGTCACTGCCGGACCGGCAGGAATCGTGGTGCGATACAAGATGCAGCCGAAGTCCTGGTCGTACTTTTCCATGTTCCGCGGCGTTTCGTCGCGAACGGGTTTCGGCAGGTTCGCAAACACCGGCGCGAATTCCTTCACTTCGACCGGCGCGATCGACGTCAACGGATTGGCCGGAGGCGGTTCGGGCAGCGTTTCGCCCGGCAAAAGGTATTTCGCGAACAGCTCGCGCGTTTTGAAAAACTTGTCCGTTGTCCAGCCGGCCTCGCTGATCGGCGCGTCGTAATCGTAGCTCGATGTGTCCGGCTTGAAGGGACGATCCGCGCCGGTCCAGAAGCCAAAGGTGGTTCCGCCATGCGCCATGTAAATGCTGAACGAACCGTTTGCCTTCAGCATGTATTCCAGGTCGCGCAGGTATTGATCGGTTTTGCCGTAATGATGCGGCGAGCCCCACGTGTCGAACCAGCCGGGATAAAATTCACCGCACATGAGCGGACCGACCGGCAGAATCTCACGCAACGCACGGAATCCATTCGCCGGATCGGAACCGAAATTCACAACGGGGAACAGATCGGAGCGATAACCGTTCTTCAGCGCATGCGTCGGGTTGCAGGCAAAGAGGGGCACATCGAATCCCGCATCTAGCAACGCCTGCCGCAGTTCGCCCATGTATTCGGCGTCCTTGGCATAGAAGCCGTATTCATTTTCCACCTGCACCAACAGGATCGGTCCGCCTCGAGTGACCTGCAGCGGGCCAAGCACACGGCCGACTTCGGCGAGATAACGTTTCGCAGCAGCGATAAAATTTGCGTCGCGGGAACGAAGCTGGATGTCGTCGTGTTTCAACAGCCACCACGGCAGTCCGCCCATTTCCCATTCGGCACAGGAATACGGACCGGGCCGCAGAAGCACCCACAATCCCTCCTCCTGGGCGATGCGGCAAAACTCCGCAACGTCAGCCTGGCCGGACCAGTTGAATTCACCCGGACGCGGCTCGTGCATGTTCCAGAAGAGATACGCGCAAACGGTGTTCAGGCCCATCGCCTTGGCCATTTGCAACCGGTGACGCCAGTATTCTTTCGGAACACGCGCGGCATGAATTTCACCGCAACGAATCTGAAGCGGTTTGCCGTCGAGCAGGAAATCGTTCGTGCCAATGGTGAAGGTGTGTCTGGCTTGGACCGGTGCGGCCTTTTTGGATTGCGCTGCGCAGGCGGTAAGCGACGCAACGGCAACGAGGCTCAGGAATGTTTTCAGGTTCATGATCAAAATTTCAGGTCAAAAAACGAAGGGCATCGCAAACGGACTTCAAGAGCTTCAAGGAATGGGAACGGTTTTGAACACCTTGCTGATGATGGCGTCGCTCGTCACCGCCTGCGCTTCAGCTTCGTAGGTGAGAATGATGCGATGACGCAGCACGTCAGGTCCGATGCTTTTCACATCTTCCGGTGTGACAAAGGACCGGCCCTGAAGCAACGCCCAGGCTTTCGCCGCAAGGGTCAGATAAATCGTCGCGCGCGGCGATGCGCCGAACTGGATGAAATGTTTCACGTCCAGCTTGTATTGCTCCGGCTTGCGCGTCGCAAACACAACATGGACGATGTAGTCGCGGACTTTTTCGTCCACGTGAATCTGATCCACGATCTTCCGCGCCCGCAGAATTTCCTGCGCGCTGACGACGGGATTCACCTGAACGTCGGCAGCGGTGGAAGCCATCCGGTCGAGGATCTTTCGTTCCTCGTCGAACGCAGGGTAATCGAGCAGCACCTTGAACATGAAGCGGTCCACCTGCGCTTCAGGCAACGGATACGTCCCCTCCTGATCGATCGGATTTTCGGTCGCCAGAACGAGGAACGGCGATGGCAGCGGCATGGTTTCACCGCCGAGTGTGACCTGCCGTTCCTGCATCGCTTCCAGCAGTGCGGATTGCACTTTTGCGGGCGCGCGATTGATTTCATCGGCCAGCACGAAGTTCGCGAAAATCGGCCCGCGCGTGGCGTGATATTTTCCGTCCTGCGGATTGTAGATGAGCGTTCCGACGATGTCCGCGGGCAGCAGGTCGGGCGTGAACTGAATGCGATGAAAACTCGCTTGAATCGCGGTCGCGAGCGTGCGGACTGAAAGCGTTTTGGCCAGTCCGGGAACGCCTTCGAGCAGCACGTGCCCGTTGGCCAGAAGCCCAACCAGCAGACGATCCACCAGCTGTTCCTGCCCCACAATGACTTTGGAAATTTCCTGGCGGAGATTCTTGATCCAGGAGGCTGTGGCCTGCACCTGGTCGATCAGGTCTGTGCTCATCGGGTGAGAATCTAGGGAGTGCCCCGAACAGACTCAAGCGTGGGAACAACCCACATTCGGGTAAATGCCGCATGAACTGACTCCGGAAAGCAGATTCACCACAGAAGGAAACGAAGGGAACGAAGAAGAGAGAGGCGACTTACCAACCGGGTCAACTTCTGAAAACACCACTTCGTTCTCTTCGTTTCTTCTGTGACAGATCAGTTTCTCTGCTTAACGCAGGCCGTTGCAAAGAAACTGAACCAGAAATCTCGACTTCGCTTTTTACGCTGCTAGTGTTGCGTCGTTCGGTTCGTCAACGGTCACCGTTATGAAAACCGCGCTCCTCGTCTCCGTCATTCTTCTGTTTACGATCGTTGTTGCCTGGCGGCTGCTTCGCCGCCGGCAGTCCGGAGAACAGAAACCGCTCACCGCGCTCGTGTTTCTTCTCAGCGAGGCGCGGACCTTTGCGGACTGGCAGGTGAGACAGGCGGCATCGCGCGCACTGGGGGTCGAGCTCCGCATTGCAGACGAACCGGAACCCAACACGATCGTGCCGGTGCCCGCCGAAAAAGTGCAGCCCTCACTGCAGCCCGGCAGCGGCAAAAGCTATTTCATCAACACCGGTGCACGCCAGTTCCTGATCAACTCCTTCGTGCAACCTTACATGAGCGAGCCGGAAAAATTCGCCGAGTCGATCTCTGACATGCGACTGGCCCGCGCCGTGGCTTCGCATCGCGCCTGGATCTCCGCCGATGTTTTCGGCAGCCGCCCTTCACCGGAGGAACGTGAACCGCTTTATGCCATTCTGGGCAGGATGTTGGTGCCTTTTGCGGCGGACGATTGTCTTGCGATCTACTGCCCCGAGCTTGGCCGTTGCAACGAGTTTGCGCCGTGCGTCGTGGAAAAGCTTCAGTCGGGGAAACCGCTCGAACTTTTCGACGAACCGACATTTGCCCCGATCGTAAACGTTTCCTCTGATGACCCACGCCTTGTCGCCGCTGTCAATGAAGCGCGCCGACGCTGGCCGGAGTTTGTGGATGCCTTCACCCGGAAACCAAACACCGAGTCGCCCTACGTTATCAAAGCCCGGTTTGCGGATGGCGAAAACGAGGAGTTTATGTGGGTATCGGTGAATTCAATCGAAGGGGAATCCATTCATGGCAGACTGGAAAACAGCCCGGCCGCCCTGACCAACCTCAAAGAAGGCGATGACGTCACCGTGGCTTTTGCCGACCTGAATGACTGGATGTGCGAGATCAATGGAGAAGCCGTCGGAGGATTCACCATGAAGGTGATGAGCGACGTCTATCATCACGTCGATGCACAGCCGGACAAAAAAACCTGAGCGTTTGCCACGGGCATGGTCGTCCCTTCAAAACTGAAGATTTCGAGCGCTGATCTGACTTCAGGGGCTGCTGCGACTCACAGAATCGCAGTCCTGCATTTCAAACGATCAGCCGAGTTCGATGCCGACCGGGCAATGATCCGATCCCTCGACATCCTTTCGAATGAACGCGGTTTTCAGGCGCGGACGGAGTGAAGCGCTGATGAGGAAGTAATCCAGCCGCCAGCCAATGTTTCGCTTTCGCGCACCGCTCATCGGGCTCCACCAGGTGTAATGTCCCCCGCCCTTTTCGAATTCGCGGAACGTGTCCACAAACCCTGCGTTGACGAAGGCGTCGAACCCGGCGCGTTCTTCCGGCGTGAAACCGTGGTTGCGGACGTTGGCCTTCGGATTGGCGAGATCGATTTCCTTGTGTGCAACATTCAAATCGCCGCAGAACACCACCGGCTTTGTCGTCTCCAACCGTTTGAGATAGGCGAGAAAGTCTCGATCCCAGTTCTGCCGGTACGCCAGCCGCGACAAATCACGTTTGGAGTTCGGCACGTAAACATTGATCAGATAGAAATCGGGAAACTCCGCCATCAACACGCGTCCCTCCTGATCGTGCTCGGGAATGGAAATGTGCGGCTTCACTTCGATCGGGCGAACCTTGCTGAAAATCGCAACTCCGGAATAGCCCTTCTTCACCGCGCAATTCCAATAGGTCGTGTAGCTCACCGGCCAGAGCTGTTCGACATCGTCGGGCGTGCATTTGGTTTCCTGAAGGCAGAGGATGTCCGGCTGTTCCTGTTCGATGTAATCCAGGAAACTTTTGCGCAGCACGGCGCGCAGTCCGTTTACGTTCCATGAAATCAGCTTCACGCGCTGGAAAGTATCCGAGGCGGGCCGGCAGTTCCATCCCGTTCCCGTCGCGGAAAATTGCTTCAAGTGTTGCAAAGTTCCGCCGATGACGGAGCCATGAACATCTCCGGCGCGCCGGCCAGCTCACTTCTCGACAGCGTTCTGAACGCACAGACCACACAGGCGGAAATCGGCGTGGCCGTGCTGAAGAAAGCTCAGGACGTGGAAAAACAACAGGGCGCGGCAATGATCCAGATGCTCGAACAGGCCGCTGTGAAGAATCCCGCCGACTATCACCTCGACGTTTACGCCTGACGTCAAAGTTCCAAGTTTTGAGTTCCGGGTTTCGGGTTTTGTGACTCGCGACAGTTCAAAGTCCGCTCAGTTCACTACGCCTTCTTGCGATCGATCCATTTCAGGCCGCTGCGCAGTGCCTTCAGCGTCTGTTCCAGCCGCCGCTTTTGAGTTTCAGGAAGCTTTGCGGTCCCAACCCAGACGATGTATTCGCGTCGGCAGGTGGGTGAAAGCTTTTCAAAGTTTACCGCAGCCACGCGGTCGCGTTTCAAGGCTTTTGCAAGAGATTCCGGAAGCGGCAGCGGCGCGCGTCTGCGCTTGGGCGGAGGTGGAATCGCAGGCTCTGCATCCAGCTCAACGGCCGCATGAAGGAGATCACGCAACGCGGCGCGATTCACTTCCTGCAACGCCACAATTCGCAGGCTGCAGATGTTCGTGTTGTTCTCACTTCCCGGCTCGAACAGCTTCTCCGGATCGGGCAGCTCCGTTCCGCGAAAGAACGAGAGCCCCGCGTGCTTCTTGCAGGCGCTGATCCCGCAAATCAGCTTGCGCCCGGAGAAACAAAGCATGTTCCACTTGACCGACTCCGTCAGATCCGGCTCCCACTCGAGAATCCATTCCCTGAGCTGGTTGGCGATCGGTGACGAAAAATCCGGACATGTCTCCAGCCATTCGACCGGATCACGGGTGCGCGTGCGCGTGAGATCCATGCTCCTCAAATCCTCTCTTAACAGCGCCGTCAACCGTCAACACGTGTCCATGGATCGGGCAAATCGCCAGGACTTCCAAAGGATTGTTTTCTGAAACCTGTTTGCCGGAGCGGAACTTGTAACTCACGTTTCCAGCGGACAACTGTGAAAAACCTGCCGCGACCGCGGCCACTTTGTCTTCCGGGCAGACCAGAATTTTGGGAGTGCTCAACTCGTCAGCCATCACCTTCAAATGTTGATAAGCGTTCCGATCGAATCCCTCGGCGTCGCGATCGCAAAGTTCCAGCGTGCCACCTTTCTGTCTGCTGAGATTGAAAGAAAAGCTGTCATCGTGGTCTCCCGCCCAAACCTGGAACGCGAGGCCAATCTGTTTCATGTGGTTCACACAGGAAATCGATTGCGCTCGATCCTTCGCCTTGGCAAGCGCGGGAAGCAGCATCGCTGATCCTATCATCACGCCGCCCGCCGCGGGTGCGGCAACCAGCGCGGTTGCTGAATCCTGATTGCCGACTGAAACACTTTCCCATCCCGTGGAAGTGCGGCGTCCCACCACCATGCCGAATTTTGGTTTTTGATTGAGAAGGGTCTGCACCACTGGCGAACTGGCACTTGCCGGATCTTTCTTCGACAGAATGGATTTCTGAACAGACTGAATCGTCCCGGAGAATCGCCGGTCGGTATAAAAGAAATGATTGCCTTCATCCGGCAGATACTTCAGCAGCTCCACAAAATCTTCCCTTCCGCGCAAACCCTTTTCCTTGCCGGACTGAACATCGATCACCTCTCGCACCAACAGACTTGAACTGGCAACGAACAAATAATCGCCGCTGCGCGCAACTGTGAGTTCAAGATCGAGCGGCACTGGAATCGGCATCCGAATCGCCGCCATCCTCAAACCCTTTTCATTGGTCATGCGCGCCATCCCGCTCTTTTCCATTTCGCCGCTGATGCGATCGTAAAGCAGATCGTCGTTCACTTTCACGGCGAGCAGGATTCCCGGTTCCGGGACCCTCAATCCTTCTGTGAACGGCACAGCAACCATGTTGGCGTCGTTCAGCGTCAATGCGAATCCGACTTCGCCGTTCAGGGAGTCGAGGAACTTGTTCCACTTGATCTGCGTTCTCTGCTCGAACACCTGGGGCCACTCGGCGATGGCGTTCGAAAGTTCGGGCACGCCGATGTTCTTCACCTCCTCCTGCACGGTGGACCAGATCAGCCGCACGTTTACATCGCCGAACGCCGCGAGCGCCGTGTGCTCGGGAAGAAGGTCAATTCCGGTGAGCGCGTGCGCCTTTTCCCCCATGATGTTCCAGAACACGCCGTCGCCCCGGCCTTTGTTGTGGTGGAGAATCAGCTTGGTTCGGAACAGTTCCGGCGACACCTGAACGCCGCTCACACCAACGCCTGTAAGCGACTCAACGCCGCTCTTCTCGATCGCACGCGCAACACCGGCGATCGCGCGGTGCAGATGTTCACGTTCGAGTTGTTCCGAAGGAATCAGGTCAGCCAGTTGCTGCAGCTTGAGAATGTTGGTCGAAAGTCCGGCCATCCACTGATCGGTCGAGAGATAGCCGTAGATGCTGCCGCCCGGATCGAGTTGCCGTGTGACTGCATCAAACGAAGTTTCGCGATACGGCTTGACCGCTTGCGCGTCGGAATCGCCGGCCTTTTTACAACCAGACCATGCGAATGCGAGCGCAAGAACGAGAACGGTGTTCAGTGGAGTTTTCATAATCTTCCTGCCGCAAGAGAGAACGCGTTGAGGTCAGCAAAGTAAAGCGGCATCTGGTTCCAACATTCCGGGAATTTTGGAAGGACTCCAGATTCGGAACAAAATTGGAACAGAAGGAAACGAAGAGAACGAAGGGAATCTTTCGAGGGTCACGCCATCAATCCTCACATGTTCGTTTCCTTCGTTATCTTCTGTAAAAACTCCCTTCTCATCCCGTGGAGCAGAGAGATGATTTGACGCCTCGGGCGGCGCGAGGCTACTTTCAGCACCGGCTTGTCCGATGGTGTAATGGTAGCACAAGGCCCTTTGGAGGCTTTTGTCATGGTTCGAATCCATGTCGGACAGCCACTTCGTTTTCCCCCAAGCTCGTCCCTCGACACCGCCGCCGATTCACTGCAACCTGACCGCCGCGACAGAAAAAATATCCGCCTGAACTGACACCGAGTCTTCGCGGAACCGTCGCGACTGATTGGATTGGATTGGATTGAAATGGAAGTGCCGCCAGTAATACCGAATGTCCCGCCCGCAACCGGACCGACTGCCCAGATGTCGCTCCTCGCCCGATTGCTGAACGTCTTCGCCATTCCCGGCGCAGTGTTTCAGGACATCCGCGAATCGGCCCGCCATCAGCCCGGGAGCTGGATCATTCCCATTCTGCTCGCAACGATCGTTTCCAGCTTCACCTTTGGAACGATTTTGTCGCAGCCCGGAATCCTCAACGAACTCAAATCAAAGCAGACAGCAGTCGTCAACGAACAGCTCGCCGCCGGCAAGATCGAGCAGGCCGAAGCGGAAAAGAGCATCCGGATCATCGAACAGCTTTCCCGTCCGGAAATCATTCATCCGCTCGTCGGCATCGGATTTTTTGTCATCAGCGTGCTGCGGGTCGCGTGGTGGTCATTTGTCCTCTGCCTGCTGGCGCGGCTGTTCCTGAAGGAACGTTTGAACTGGCTGAAAGCAATCGAAGCGGCCGGTCTCGCGAGCATGATTTCCATTCTCGGCAACATTGTCTTCGCCATTCTCGCGTTCAGCATCCAGACCGGCAGCGCCACTGGAATCACCGACACTCTCCAGCAGCTCGAACTGCGCAACAAATCGTGGCCGGTCATCCTCGCCTCGAACGGATTCAACATCTGGTTCGTGTTCCTGCTGGCAACCGCCCTCGCGCGACTGATGAATGTTCCCTTATTCCGAACGTTATTCCTTATGATGGGAACATGGCTTGCGTTGCAGCTCGGCTTCGGATTGCTTGTGGCAGGGTTTGGGTTTGTAAAATGACAACATTGAAACAAACCTGAGTTTACCCTGTCCAAGAAAGACATCATGGCCTCCAAAAAGAGAAAACGTTGGGTTCTGATTTCAATCATTGTTGTAGCGTTGATCGGTGGCCCGCTGGCCGCGTCGCTCGCCAGAAAGTCACCCCCCATCCAGGTTCAGACCGAAAAAATCACACGGCGCAACATCACGGAAATCGTCGTCGCCAACGGAAAAATCCAACCCGTCAAACAGGTGGTCATCAGCCCCGAAGTCGCCGGAGAGATTGTGACGCTGCCGGTGAAGGAAGGCGACCAGGTGAAGAAGGGCGACCTCCTCGTTCAGATCAAGCCGGACAATTACATTGCGAGCCGCAATTCCGCCGAGGCGAATTATCGGTCCGCAACCGGCAGCAAAAACCTCGCAAAGGCGCAGCTCGAAAAAGCCGAGGCCGAATACAAGCGCAACCTTCATCTCTTCGAAAGCAAACTCGTTTCCGATTCCGTCTTCCTTGAATACAAAACCACCTATGAGGTCGCCAAACTGCAGTATCAAAACGCCGTTCATCAGGAGGACCAGGCGAAGTTCGGTCTCGACAAGGCGATCGACGACTTGAGCAAGACAACCATCGTCGCGCCGATGGACGGCACGGTGACGCGCCTGCAATCGCAGCTCGGCGAACGCGTTCTCGGAACCTCGTTCAACAAGGGCACCGAGATCATGACTATTGCCGACCTGAACGAAATGGAGGCGCGCGTGGACATCGGCGAAATGGACGTCGTGCTGATCCAGCCAGGACAGGTGGCGCGCCTGGACGTGGATGCCTTCCGTGATCGCAAGTTCACAGGCATTGTTTCTGAAATTGCGAACTCCGCGAAAGGCAGCGGCAGCTCTGCGCTCGGCGTGAGCAGCAGCAGCGGACAGGATTCAACCAAGTTCGAAGTCCGCATTCACATCCAGGAAAAGGAAATCCTTCGTCCCGGAATGTCGGTCACCGCTGAAATCGAAACGCGTTACCGCACCAATGTGATCGCCGTGCCGATCGCAAGCCTCACCACCCGTCCTCCGAAGGGCGGGGAAACGAATGCGCCGGCAACAAATGCCGTCAGCAGCGAGCGACGCAAGGAAACGCCAAAACAGCTTGAAGTCGTGTTCGTGGTCGAAGGCGATCAGGCGAAAATGATTCCGGTGAAGAGCGGCATCAGCGACGACGGCTATTACGAAATCATCGAAGGTCTCACAGAAGGCCAGGAGGTGGTCTCGGGAAACCATCGCGCCATCCGCGATCTTCAGGACGGAAAGAAAGTGACACGCGGCAAAGGCGATTTCGCGGCGAAGAAGAACGCGAAGTGACCGCTCAACTTCAATCCGCAGACATCGCGTAATCACATGAGCCTTATCCGGCTGGAGAAAATCTCGCGACGTTACCAGATGGGAACGGAAACCGTTCACGCGTTGCGCGAAGTATCGCTTGAAATCAAGCGCGGCGAATACGTCGCCATCATGGGACCTTCCGGCTCCGGCAAATCGACGCTGATGAACATCATCGGCTGCCTCGACACGCCGACGTCGGGTGAATACGAGCTGAATGGCATTCGCGTGAGCCAGATGGAGGACAATCAGCTGGCCGAAATCCGGAATCGCGAAATCGGTTTCGTTTTTCAGACATTCAACCTGCTCGCGCGATCAGACGCCCTTCGCAATGTCGAGCTGCCACTGATCTACGCGGGAATGTCCGCGGAACATCGTCACGAGATTGCACTGGAGGCGCTCACGAAAGTGGGATTGAGGGACCGCGTTCACCACAAACCCAACGAACTTTCCGGAGGCCAGCGCCAGCGCGTCGCTGTCGCGCGCGCGCTCGTCAACACACCTTCGCTCCTGCTCGCCGATGAACCGACCGGAAATCTCGACTCGCGCACCGGCACCGAAATCATGGCGTTGTTCGAACAGCTCTGGAAACAGGGCAACACGATCATCCTCGTGACTCATGAAGAGGATGTCGCCCGTCAGGCCCGTCGAATCATCCGCATCCGCGACGGCCTGATCGCCAGCGACGAAGCGGTCAATCTCAATCCGGAAGCCGGCGCCGGGATTCCGCCCGTGATTCCCCAGATCGAACGGCGCAGCTAGGGCATGAACCTCCTGACCGAAATCACGGAAGGGATGTCGATCGCCTGGAGCGCGATTCGGGCAAACAAGCTGCGATCCATTCTCACGACACTGGGTATTGTCATCGGCGTGGTGACCGTGACCCTGATGGGCACGGCGATCCAGGGATTGAACCGCGCGTTCGTCCGGAGCATTTCGTTCATTGGCGCGGATGTCCTCTACGTTCAGCGTTCGGACTGGTTCATTCGATCGCACGATGAATGGGTTCGCATGCAGAAGCGCCGGGAGATCACACTGGCCCAGGCGCAGGAACTGGAGCGCGAACTCACCACGGCGCTCGCTGTCGCACCGACCGCGCAAACGAGGAAGCCGGTCAAATACAAGAAGCGCAGCACGGACGGAATTGGAATCATCGGGACAACCGTTCCCTTCTTCATCACCAGCGGCGCGACGATAGAACAAGGGCGCGTTCTGACCGCGGCGGAATGCGACGGCGGCCGGCCGGTCTGCGTGATCGGATCCACCGTCGCCACGAATCTCTTCTTCGACGAACCGCCCGTTGGAAAACGGATCACGATCGACCAGCGAGGATTTGAAGTGGTCGGTGTTCTTGAAAAACAGGGCGGTTTTCTGGGCGAAGGCGGCATCGACAACCAGATCATCGTCCCCCTTCCGATCTATCGTTCGCTGTTTCAGAACAATCCCAACTACGAAATCCAGGTGAAGGTGAACAACCTCGAAACACTGGAGGACGCGAAGGAGGAAATTCGCAGCGTGATGCGCCGCATCCGGCGGCTCGGCCCTTCCGATCCGGACGACTTCGCCATCAACCAGCAGGAGCAGGTCCTGACGATGTTCTATTCCATTGCGGGAACGATCGCCGCGATCGGTCTGTCCGTGACCGGACTTTCGCTCTTTGTCGGCGGCATCGGGATCATGAACATCATGTTCGTTTCCGTAGCGGAAAGAACACGTGAAATCGGAATCCGCAAAGCGATTGGTGCCAAACGCCGCACCATTCTGCTCCAGTTTCTTCTCGAAGCAGCGAGCATCTGCCTGATCGGAGGGCTGGTCGCGATCGGGATCGCCTGGCCGATCACGATCCTGATGCAGAAATTTCTTCCGGCCCAGCTGTCGTTCACGGTGATCGGCATTGCGCTCATCGTTTCAATCGTCACCGGCCTGCTCTCCGGATTTTTCCCTGCCTGGCGCGCGGCGCGGATGAATCCGGTGGACGCCCTTCGCAGCGAATGAAGAAGAAATCGACATTGGTGCTGCTGGCGGAAATTCATGAAAGCTTCCGGATGGCGATGAGCGCTCTCGCGGCGCACAAGCTACGGTCCGCACTCACGCTGCTCGGTGTTCTGATCGGTGTATTCTCGATCATCGTCGTCATGACAGCCATGCGCGTTCTGCAAAAGGACGTGGAAACACGCATCAGCCAGCTCGGCAGCCACACCTTCATGATTCAGAAATGGCCCGGCGTTTATTTTGGCGGGCCGGAGGGATTCGAACGTTTCTGGCGCCGGAAAAACATCACTTACGCGCAGGGTAAACGGCTCCAGGAAAAAGCGGTGCTGCCGGCAAGCATCGGACTGGAAACCTCCTTCTGGGCCGGTGAAGTCCAGACTCGCTACAACGCCAGCGCGCCCAATGTGCGGCTTTACGGCGAAACGGCGGGAAGCTTTGCGGCAAAAAACTGGACGCTCGCAGAAGGACGCATCCTCACGGATGCCGACGTGGACAATGCACGCGACTTCTGCGTGTTGGGCGCGGGTCTCGCCTCCACCATGTTTCCGGTCGGCTCCGTCGTCGGTGAGAAACTCAAGATCAACGGCTTGAACTACACCGTTGTGGGTGTGCTGGAGCCGAAGGGCAGCTCGCTCGGCGGCGATCAGGATAATTTCGCCATCATCCCGATCACCACCGGTCTGAACCGATACGGTCGCTACTCGCGCAGCATCAGCATTCTCGTCCAGGCACATGACGCAGAAAGTTACGAGGAAACGGCCGATGAAGTTCGCGGATTGCTTCGCGTGATCCGCAAGGTTCCGCCGGGCGAGGAGGACGACTTCGAACTGTTCTCGAATGACTCGATGATTGCGCAGTTCGAAACATTCACCCGTGCCGTCCGCATCGGAGTCGCTGTCGTCAGCTCGATTTCTCTCCTCGCCGCCGGCATCGGCATCATGAACATCATGCTCGTGTCGGTGACGGAACGGACGCGTGAGATTGGGATTCGCCGCGCCATCGGGGCCAAAAAGAGGAACATCATGACGCAATTCGTGATGGAAGCGGTGGTGTTGTGCGAAGTCGGCGGATTGATTGGGGTGGGACTCGGCATCGTCGGCGGAAACCTTCTGGCGCTCGCGCTTAAACTGATGCCGGTGATTCCGCTCGACTGGGTGGTCCTCGGCCTTTTCATCTGTTCCGTCGTCGGAATCGTCTTCGGCACTTATCCCGCCTACAAGGCGGCGAACCTCGATCCGATCGATTCACTTCGCTACGAGTAGAACCGATCGTGGTCGGATATCGAATTTTCGCCCGGAAACAGTTCCCCTCAGGCGCAAGGACGCAGAGAAACTCCTGTTTCCGTCGCTCTGCGCCTCCGCCTCTCTGCGGTTATTCCGAAGTTCTTATGAATGGTTCCAATCTCTTTCAGGCAGAGAATGGAATGCGGCGTTTGAAGGAGAGGCTGATCACTTTGACCGTGAGTTCAATCGGCAGCACCGGTTTGGCAATCAGTTCGTCACCATTCCGCAGAATGGCACGCGCACGCGGCTCGAACTCCATGTAACTGGTGAAGAAAACAACCGGCGTGTGACGCTGTGTCGGCAGTTCGCGCATCCTCTTACAGAGCGTGATTCCGTCCATCGTGGGAAGATTGATGTCCAGCAACACCGCGTCGTAGCTGTTTCGTCGGAGAAGATCGAGCGCAGCGAGCGGTTCCGGAACCGAAACCGGTTTGAGCTTGTAGCGTTCAAGCGCGAAGCTGAGTGCCCGGTTGGAAACAATGTCGTCATCCACGATCAGAATCGTCGTCGGAGAAAGGCATTGTTCATCAGCCTGATCTGCGCGGCCCAGACCTGCAACGAGCAGTTCGACCGTGGCCTGAACCGTATGACGCGACGATTCGTTGACGTTCGAGGATTTCTCCTGCATTTCGAACAGCAACGCCTCCAACGCGCTGGAGAGCTGCGCGATCCGATAGCAACCGGCCATGCCGGTCATGTGGGTGAGAAAGTTGATCTTGCGGCTGAAGGCTTCGAGCTTTTGCATCCGGTCGGCATCACCACCGGCGCCGAGAAACTCCGCCCAGCTCTGCTTCAGGTTCTGGCTGATCGCCGGAATCTGTTCGAAGAAATCGCGCCGGATTCGACGGCTGAATTCCGCGGCGGATTCCATTGCCTGCCTTGTCGGATTGGAATCGGGCGGGGTTTCGGACAATGGACCGCTCGTTTTGCTGCTGCTTTCCGAACGGTTCAATGACGTGTGAATGGAATCGATCAGCTGTTGTGGAGTGACCGAAGCCTTGAGCAGCATGGCATCAACACCCAGCGCCGCGAGTTTCCCGGCTGTGTCTCCGAGAAATGCATTGGAGAAAACAATGACCTTCGTCGATTTCAGGCGCGGGTCGCTGCGGATATGCTGAAGCACTTCCACTCCGCTCATCTTCGGCATCAGGATGTCGAGCACCACCAGGTCGGGAGCGCTGTGCCCCAGCAGTTTCAACGCCTCAAGTCCATCTGGCGCACGCGTCACTTCAAAGCCTGCAACCGACAGCTTGCCGCTGTAAATACGGGCTACGACATCATCATCCTCAACGAACAAAATTCTCTTCATCGTTCCGGGAACCCTCGCGCGAACTTTCGCAATATTCCCGGCTCGTGAAAAGCGCGATTTGCTCCCGCAACCCAGAGACACGCTATCGAAACACGCATCAATGTACAACTCGTCTCATAAACAGAATCAGCACGCGGCATTGGTCGCAGCTTCACGATGACATAAAACAGAACCTTCAAAGCTGTGAGCGTTGTTCGGCAATGCCGCGCCAGTTCGAGAAAAAGTCGCAGTCGGTGCATTCAAGGACGTAGCGGCTCAACTATCTGGTTTTGGCGAGATCAGACTTTCCGTCGATCGCCTTCTTTTGATCTTCGGGGGCATTCGGAAATATGACCTTCACCGACGCGGTGCCGAGTGACGGAATCTTTGCTGCGCTTGATTCTTTTGCTCATAGATTTTGTTCATATTTGTCACTCCGCGATGGCTTGTCGCCAACGCCTGATCTGTTAGCCTCCGATCCATGCGATTCCTGTTTGTGGTCATGACCGCGCTTCTGGTGACGTCCGCGTCTGCCGCTGAAAAAATTATCTCGTTCAAAGATGTTCCCGTCGGAGCGACGCCAGCCGAATTCAAAAGCCTTGTCCTCGGATTCGGAAAACCCGGTGACTGGAAGGTTGAAAGCGTCGAAGAAACCGGCCCCGCCGGAACAACGACCGAAAAGCGCGTTCTCACGCAGACGGCGCGCGAGCCACTGGCGAATCGTTTTCCGATTCTACTTCATGACGAGGTGTTTTCGGATTTCCGGCTGGAGACAAAATTCAAAATCACCGGCGGCGCGCTGGAACAAAGTGCTGGAATGGTTTTCCGGTTTCAGAACGAATCGAACTACTACGTCATTCGCGCCGATGCCCTCGGCAATTCATTTCGCTGCTACAAGGTCGAGAACGGAGATCCAAGGCAGCCGTACGGACCGGCAATGAAAATTTCCGCAAACGAATGGCACACACTGGTCATTCAATGCGAAGGGACCCGCATCCTTTGCGCCATCGACGGGCAGGACGCAGTGAAGCTCATTGACAACAGCGCGCGGAGGACGGGCCGGGTTGGTTTCTGGACCAAATCCGACACGGCCGCGCAGTTCAGCGATGTCCGGTTCACCTACACGCCGCATCAACCGCTCGCCCAGGCGCTCGTGCGCGACGCGCTCGAACAGTATCCACGCGTTCTCGACCTCGCGATCTTTGCATCCCGCAACACCGGTGAAACACCGGTCGCCATTGCGGCAAAGAATTCAAAGGACCTCGGTGAAATCGGAACCAAGACGGAAGAGGACGTCATCGTCAGCGGAAAAACCTATTACGGCAAAGGCAAGGAATGGGTCGTCGTCACAATGCCTTTGCGTGATCGGAATGGCGATCCGATTGCCGCCGTTCGACTCCGTTTGAGATCATTTCCAGGCCAGACCGAGGACAACGCAATCGTGAGGGCCATGCCGATCGTCAAGGGCATGCAACCGCGCGTGCAATCCCTGGAAGAGTTGATCGATTGAACCGTCCAAATGAATCCGCGAATCGGGCTCAAGCCGAGGAAGTCGGTGCCGATGGATGCGTGAAGTCCGATCGGGAAAGCGCGTCTTCCCAAACGAAAACTCCCTCCTGCGTCTCGCGTCACCGCGCTTCTCATCGAAAACCCGCCCTCAGTTTGATGCCCGCCAAATTTACAGAAAATTTGCGCCGCCTCTAGGCTCTAGGTGGGATAACCGCTCTAAACAGATCAAGCACGAGTCTTCCCAAAGTCTCTATCATCCGAAGACAGCTAAGGACGCCTCACTTTGCTCTGCTCCACCACAACCTTCAAGGACTCCGGCGTCGGATGAGCGGCGAGGTTTACGGCGGCGGCAGTTTCGGAGAGCTGAAAGCGATGGGAAATCAACGGGCGAACGTCGAGCTTTCTCGAAAACACCAGCTTTGCCACTTCTTTTTGAAGGGTGAAATCCGCGGAATAGCTTCCAATCAGATCCTTCTCGTCAACGCAAACCGACGCCAGATCAACCTCCGTCAGCGCTCCCCGCTTCGTGTGGGCGAACAACAAAATCTGCCCGGCTCCACGCACGACTTCCATCGCCTGTTTCAATGCCGCATCGGATGGAACCGCCAGGACAGCGGCGTCGATGTAACTTCTGTGTAATCGCCGGCCGCCACCAGCCAATCGCCGTTCTTTCGACTTTGTTTCCTTTCGAAACGTTTTTTCCCTCCACTGGCTCAAAAGGCGAAACTCAAAACCTGAAACCTCCTCAGGCTTTACCGCCCACTTCGCGCCAAACTGCCGGGCGAGTTCGAGTCGGGATGGCAACAGGTCCGTTGCCAACACATTCATCCCGCTCAGCTGCAAAATCCGCGTGAACATGAGGCCGATTGGACCCTGCCCCGCCACGAGAACCGTGTCGCCAGCCAGAAGCGCCAGACGTTTCACGGCTTTCAGAACAGTATTCACCGGCTCCAACATTGCCCCTTCTTCAAATGTGTTTCGCGGCGGAATCTTCACCACGCCGGGGAGCACAAAGGGCATGACGCGCACGTACTCGGCAAATCCGCCCCCGGCAGGTTCGAATCCGGCCGTGATCCCGGTCCTCTTGTAGGTCTCGCACTGCGCGAAAGCGCGATGCCGGCAGGCATGGCACGCCATACAGGGAACATGGTGATGCAGGGCAACGCGGTCACCAATTCTGAGTTCCGAGCTTTGAATTTCGAGTTTCGAGCGGCTGCCGCCAATGGCCACAATCGTTCCCGACGTTTCATGACCAAAAATGCGAGGCGGCGGAACAGTGCCGTGGTGAATTTTCTTTATGTCGGTGGGACAGACACCGCAAACGGCAACTTTAACAAGCAGTTCGCCGAGCCGAATTTTTGGAACGGGGACAGTCTCGATCTGAAGATCGTTGGGACCGCGGTAAACCGCCGCGCGCATTTCTTTCGGAATGACAGGCACGCGGCGAAGTTAGAAAAACTGGCTGGAGTTCAAAGAGCAAAGTGCTGTGTCGATCGCTACAATTTCATTGGATCACGAAGCAAAAGCGCCCGTCCAAACGGAAGACCGTTCAAACTCAGTCACGGAAAGTCGAATCGCAAAAAAGCTGGAATCCACGCTCCGGCACGCATCGGAACGTCATGCCGTTGTCCTTCCATTGAAAACGCAGACTGGATGCATGGAGCGCATGGTTCTCCACGATGAGGCGCGCCCTTTGGTTCTCCGTCAAACGATACTCCACAAAGGCGAGGTAAATCTCCTCGTCACCGCCGTAGATTTTGTCACCGACAATGGGATGTCCGAGGTGCGCGAGGTGAATACGGATCTGATGCTTTCGACCGGTCAATGGCTTCAGTCGAAGCAACGTGAAAGGCTGCTCCGTCAAGTCTTCGGAAACGCAAACATGTGTTTGGTTCGAAGCTGTGGCTGCCAATGAGAATTTCGAACTCGTACCGACGACTGCGGGCACGAACTTTGTGAAGCGTTTTTCCACCCAGAACTCTGTCTGTGATGGAGCGCCGTCTAGACGGACGCAATCTTTGACAGCCACGCGGCTCTGTTCATCTTTCCCGATCGGGGCATCGACCATTCCGTAATCGTCTTGCACGTGGCCATGAACGATTGCGATGTAATCCTTTTCGATTGCCCGCCCCTCCATCAATCGCCGCAGCTCGCGTGCGGCTTCATCGGTCTTCGCGACAAGGGTCACCCCGCTGGTTTCGCGATCGAGACGGTTGACGAGATGCGCGCGGGCGTTCGGCCCGAGATAGAGCCTTACGCGGCTGATCAGACTGGAATATTCGTCACCCTTGGTCGGATGACAGACGAGGCCTGCCGGTTTGTTGATGACCAGGAGTTCGGAATCTTCGTGAATGATGTCGAACAGTTGCTGCATGGCGGATTGAACGGGGCCTTTCAGGAGGCCGGGTTCTGTTTACATCAATCATTCATAAGTTTGGTTTGAAGTTGGTCGCGGACTGTAGCGGGTTCAGGAACTCGGCGGAAAGGCTTGATTTTTCCTAGAATTTTTCAGAGCTCGAATCCAATCGCCAATCGCCAATCTACCTCATCAACTCCGGAATTGAATCCTCAGTCTCGCGGCGTATGCTATCCGCGGTGTGATGAAGAAGATCGGGCCGTTGCTGTTGTTTATCGTGATATTCGCGTTGTCGCGAATTCCAGGAATGCTTTCACGCGAATTCGGAAACTTCAGCGCCGCCTACGCCCTGCTCTTCTGCAGCGGCGTTTATCTCTCCCGGCAAACCGCCTGGTGGCTTCCGCTTTCGGCGATGGTTCTCACGGACATCGGCCTGAATCTTTATTATCAACTGGCGCTCGGCTACGACGTCTGGGCGTGGCCGATGCTTCGCTACCAGATTTTCAATTACGTTGCCTGGGTGCTGCTCATTCTCCTCGGGAAATTTTTCAAACCGAAGCACTCGTTCGCTTCCCTGCTCGGCGGCGGTTTGCTCGGCGCATTGATCTTTTATTTCGTCACAAACACAGCGGCGTGGCTCTTCAATCCATTCAACAATCCTGAGTACACAAAAACCTTCTTCGGCTGGCTTTGGGCCCTGATCAAAGGCACCGGTGGCTGGCCTGAAACGTGGACGTTTTTCCGCAACACCTTCCTGAGCGCGGGTTTGTTTACAGGCATCTTCGTCGGTGCCATGAAACTTTCGACTGCGGAATCGGCCGAGGAAAAGAAGGAACCTGCTGAACGGGAGGAAGAGCCCGAGGAAGCGGAACAACCGGCAGAAGCCAAGGCCTGAGAAGTATTTACGCGAGAATTCCGGCTTAATTTTCGCACCGTCAGACCGACCAATTACCGTGCCCCGGTGGGCCAATACACATGAAACTCGGCATCATCTCGGACACCCACGACTATCTCGATCCGGAGATTTCGAGAATCTTCAAAGGGGTGGACCACATTCTCCACGCGGGCGACATCGGTTCACCGCTCATCATTCATGAGTTGGAAGCAATTGCGCCGGTGACTGCGGTGACGGGCAATACCGATCAAGGCCTTCCATTCAAGGAAATCGAAGTCATCGAACTCGGCGGCCGAAAGTTTCTCATTCAACACATCGTCGAACCGCGGGAACTGGACTCTGATCTGCAATCGAAGATCAAAACATTGCGTCCGGATGTGATCGTCTTCGGTCACACCCACAAGAAATTCTGTCAGATTCTCAGTGGCATGCTCTTCTTCAATCCTGGTTACGCAGGAAGGCAACGTTTCAAACTGGAACGCAGCGTGGCCACCCTTGAGTGGGAGGACAAGGGGATTCGCCCCGAATACATCGAGTTGAAGTAACTTTCTCGGCCGGGACGCTTCGTGACTCAAGTTCATCTCAACCACAATGCAGCTGATCAATCCCCCAAGCGCTCACGATTGATTTGAATCAACGAAACGTCCCGCGCTTTCGACGATCTCATTCAGAAGAAATATGAGACCGCCAACGGCGCGATGCCCACTGCATTTTGAAGATACGCGCCCGTGGAATAATCCCGCAATGCACCACTGGAATCTCTGAAAGCGATATGCTGCATGCCATTGCATTGCACGCGTTCCAGCTTGAGGCTCCGGGCGGTTGCTGTCCTGCGTACTTCTCTCGTCTTTCGATCGTTCATAGCTCAACACCTTTCCGCCCTGACGGGCTTTTTGGTGGAAGATGCGTTACGACGACTGACTGCGCTCCACCTGTTTTGTCCAGCCTTGCGCAATTATTGGCCCGATTCCCCTTCCTCTAGATCACCCGCGCCCGCGCGTCTGCGAGGCTCATCGGACGCGCACCCACCGCGCTCCACGGCCGCGGCTGCATCGAGATGCTGCTTCGATACAGCCGGTCGCGACAATCGCTGCTCATTGAACCAGCCTCGCTGAAGAAATAATTCTCCGATGCGAGGAGCATCATTTTGACGCCCTTCGGCAGCGATTGAAAATACGGATACGTCACCATGATCGACTTCATACTTGCCCTTTCCACTGTAGCTTCGACCTTTCGGCCGAGACTTTATTCAAAGGCATTTCCAAAACGCCTTTACAATTTCCAAGCATAGTTCGAGCCGATAGTGACAACACGATGACGGGAATGTGAATTCCCCATGAAAACACGGCGAAAGAAAACGAATCGCGCCAAACCACGCCGCAGCAGGTGCGCAAAGCGTTTCACTTTGCGCAGCCACGTCGCGCACAATTTGCACGACTGGTCGAAATGCGTCAGACCGTGGCTGGAACCGCGCCGCTCAATTGCGACGCCAGTTCCTTGATCTTTCGCAGGTCGAGCTTGCCGGTTCCCAGATATGGAAACGCTTCGACCTGAAAAAACTGATCTGCGCGGGGCTTCCAAAGATTCGGCAGTTCAGACTGACCAAGCTTGTCGAGAACCGGCTGAAGTTTTTCCGCAGTCAACTTGTGCAGCACGATGAGACGTTCCCCCTTCTTCTCGTCCGGCACTCCCGCCACCACAAACGTCTGCTCCGTCGCCGCCGAAAGTTCGTGCAACTTCTCCTCAATCTTGATGTGCGGCACCATCTCACCGCCGATCTTGGAGAATCGGCTGAGACGATCAGTGATCTGCAGGAAACCATCTTCATCGATCGCTGCAATGTCGCCGGTGACATACCACGGCGCGTCGCCTTCGCCATCCGTGATCAGCACTTCAGCCGACTTTTCCGGCTTGCCCAAATAGCCCTGCATCACATTCGGCCCCTTCACCAACATCAAGCCCGGCTGCCCCATCGGCATCGGTTGCATTGTTTGAGGATCCACAATTCGAACAGAAACGCCCGGCAACGGATGACCGATCTTTCCGCGCTTGCCGCCAATCTGACGAAATCCTGCGGAACGAAAATCCAGTGTATTCACTGCAACCGCGGGCGCGCATTCGGTGCAGCCATAACCTTCCAGCGGCCGGATGCCGAACTGCTCCTCGAACGCGGCCGCCAGGCGATCGGGAAGTTTTTCCGCGCCCGTCATCACCACACGCAAACTTCCAAAATCGTCACCGCCGCAGCCGCGCATGTAGATCTGCAGGAACGTCGGCGTCGCGAGCAGGAAAGTCAGTTTATGATCGCGCACCAACTGGCCGATCGTTTTTCCATCGAGCGGATTCGGATGATACGCCACGCCCACACCGAGCATCGCGGGCAATGTGAGCGTTCCCATGAATCCGAATGAATGGAAGAACGGAAGGATGCCCAGCAGCCGGTCGTTCGGATTCAGTCCAAACACCTGTTCCAGCTGCTCGACGTTTGAACCCACGTTGTAGTGGCTCAGCATCACGCCTTTTGGATCGCCTGTGCTGCCGCTGGAAAAAATGACAGTCACAAGGTCATCCAGTTTCGATTTCTCCTCCGCGCCAACCACACGTTGAATCCATCGATCCGGCACACACACCGCGATCAGAATCGCAGCAAGTTTTTCAAACAATCCCGGACGACGGTTTTCCGATGTCACAACCTGAGAAATCTCCGCCGTTTGAATTTCCGTTGAACCTGCCGGTGCTGATGATGATGTTTGCGCTGCCTCCGTCCCCTGCGTTCCAAGTCCCATCACTTCCTCCAGCAACACCAGTTCGCAGGGAACTTTCAGTTTCACTTTGGTGAGGAACGTTCTGGAACTGACGACCGTTTGAATGCCGCATTGCCGGATGCAGGACGCAAGCGTTTCTTCCGACACGGTGTAGTTCAAATTAACCGGCACCCTGCCCAGCAGCAGGGCTGCGTAATTCACGAGCGCGCCACCGGGAGACGGCGGCAACAAAAGGCCGACCATCTTCTGGCCCGCCCAGATCTTCCGCATCCGACGCGCAATCAGCACCGAACGGATCAGCACAGAAATGAAGTTCAGCTTCGCGCCCTGCGCATCGGCCATCGCGACGCGGAACGGATATTTTCTCGCAGTGTTCACCAGCGCGATCGGCAACGGACGCATCCGGGCCTTTCGCTCCTGCCACGCTTCAACAAGCAGCTCCTGCACGCGGGAACGCACTTCCATCGGACTTGCCGTTGACGGCAGCGGCTTTCCGTAATTGATGGTGATCGGATACGGCAGCCGCCTTGGCAACTTCCAGAGGAATCGTCCCTTGTTGAAACTGAAGATGCTGCCCCACACGCCGTCGATTCCGACCGGAATGATCGGGGCGTCGAGATCCTTCATGATGCGTTCAAATCCGCGACGGAACGGCAGCAGATGTCCGACGCGCGTGATTTGTCCTTCGGCGAAAATGCAAACCACTTCGCCGGCGCGGATCGCATCACTTGCCGTCTGAAGCGACTTGATCATTTCCCGAGGCCGCTGTTCCGAGGAGATTGGGATCACGCCGAGAATCTTCGCGAACGGCCTGATGAACGACTGTTCGTAATTTCCCTTGAACATGATGAACCTCACCTGCCGGTCGGTGGACGCGAGCATCAGGACGGCATCGACGAACGACACGTGATTGCAGACGAACAACGCGCCGCCCTTGGAAGGAATGTTGTCGCGCCCCATGACCCGCACGCGATAGATCGTGTGAACCGCACACCAGAGCAGGAAACGCAGCAGCGAATCGGGAACCAGTTTGACGGCGTAGGCGGTGCCGACTGCAGTAACGATCGCGCCAACAATGAAGATCGTTGTCGGCTCCAGATTCAAAACTGTTCGTAACAACCAGAACGCACCGGATGCAAGAAACACTCCGACCGCCGAGAGCCAGAGATTGGTGGCAACAACCGATCCTTTATTTCGCGAATCAGGCCGATGCTGAATCAGCGCATTGATCGGCACGATGAAGAATCCTCCGGCGAATCCCAACAGACCAAGCACCACGCCGGCACCCACCGGGCTGAGCTTGAGAATGCCCAACAGCGCCGCACAGATTGACAGACCAAATGCTCCCAACGGGACCAGACCGTATTCGATCTTTTTTCCTGACAGAAATCCGGCGGCGAGGCTGCCCAGCCCAATTCCCACAGCCATTCCCGCACGCAGATACATGATCTGATCTTCTTGCAGCCGGAGGATATCCTGGCTGTAGATCAAAACCGTCGGTTCGCCGAACAGCGCACCGATGAACCAAAAATAGGTGCTGCCCGCGATGGCCAGTGCGAGCACGCGATCCTTGCCCACCAGCTTGAGGTTGAGCCAAACATCTCCGAGCGGATTCAACTGAAGCCGTTTCGACGGGTTGGCAGCGGGAATCTTTGGAATTCCCAGACTCGCGAGCAGACCTGCCCCTGCCAGCACTACCAGCAGAATGCCGAAGAGATAGCGATGATCGCCCAGAAACGTGTGCATCAATCCGGCCGTAATGCCACCGGTAATGATCGCCATGAAAGTTCCCAGACTTAGAACTCCATTCCCCCATGAAAGCCTCTTCTCCGTCAGCAACTCGGGAAGTGATCCATATTTCGCCGGACCGAAAAAGGCGCTTTGAACACTCATCAGGAAAATCACGCCCAACAACAACGGAATGTTCCCCAACCAAAACCCTATCAGCCCCAAAGACATGATTCCCACTTCCGCCACCTTGATCCAAACGATCGCGGATCGTTTGCTGAAACGATCAGCGAAATAACCGCCAGCCATCGAAAAGAGCACGAACGGCAGCGCGAACAGGGCGAGCGTGAGGGAAATCATCTTGTCCCGCTGCTCGGGCGGCATGGTGCTGGTGATGAAAAATATTACCAGGAACTTGAAAACATTATCACTGAACGCCCCCTGAAACTGCGTAACGAACAGGCTCCAGAATCCTTTCAGCGATGACTGCGACGGTTCCGTCGTATTGGCGTTGTTCATGGTCTGATAGCCGGAGAATACTGACCGGGCCGGAAAAGCCGAATTGAAAAAACTGACTGAAACATCGATTGCTCCGGCCCTCGGAATTCATCAGTTTTGGCGGCATGTCTGTCCGCAACCTTTTCCGGCGATTCGTCGTCGAACAGCCCATGTCATCACACTTGAATTCGGGACGAAGTCTCGGACGATTTCTCCTCGTTGCCTTCGTGCTTCTGTCCAGCCGGACTCTCGCTCAGAGGCAAATGGAGAATCTCGGTCGCGGCGTCGTGGCGGTCCATCAGCCGGACGGAAAAGTCTTCATCAGCTGGCGGCTCCTTGGCACCGATCCGGAAGGAACCGCCTTCAATGTGTATCGTAGAAGCGAGCCGCCGCCGGGACGCGGATTCGGACGTTTTGGGGGCGGACAGGGACGGCGTTTATTCACGAACGCACCGGCCTTCAACATGCCGTTCAAGCTGAACAACGAACCGCTCACCGGCCCCACATGGTTCATCGACACCACCGCCAATCTCTCGGGTCGCACTTCCTACACGGTTCGACCTGTGGTCAACGGCGTTGAAGGCGAACCCAGCGCGGCATTCACTCTTCCGGCCGGAGCGCTTCCACTGCCCTACATTTCCATCCCGATCAAACAGATCGAGGGTTACACCGTTGGAGACGGTTCGGTCGGCGACCTGGACGGCGACGGTGAATACGAAATCGTTCTGATGCAAAACGGCCGTGCCCGCGATAACGGCGCCAATGGCGTCACCGACCCGCCGATTCTTCAGGCGTACCGGCTGGACGGAACGTTGCTCTGGGAAATCAACCTCGGCCCCAACATTCGCGCCGGCGCACATTACACGCAGTTCATGGTCTATGATCTCGATGGCGATGGCCGCGCCGAAATCGCCTGCAAAACTGCGGATGGAACCAAGGACGGCACAGGCAAGGTGATTGGAGATCCGAACGCGAATCACGTGAATCAACAGGGACGAATCCTGAGCGGCCCGGAGTATCTCACCATCTTTGATGGCCTCACCGGCGCGGCGCTTTTCACCACGAACTATGTTCCCGGCCGGCACCCTTCCAAACTCGATCCCACGTCCCAGGAACTCGCCGCGATCTGGGGCGACGGCAATGGCAATCGATCCGAACGTTATCTCGCGTGTGTGGCGTACCTCGACGGCAAACACCCAAGCCTGGTCATGTGCCGCGGTTATTACAGTCGCACCGTCCTTGCGGCCTGGGATTGGCGCGATGGAAAACTGACACAACGCTGGGTGTTCGATAGCGACGAATCACCGGAGAACCGAAAGTTTCGCGGTCAGGGGAATCACAATCTCAGCGTCGCGGACGTCGATGGCGATGGCCGGGACGAAATCGTCTATGGCGCCGCGGTGATCGACGACAATGGCAAGGGTCTTTACTCGACCGGCTGGGGCCACGGCGACGCATTGCACGTCTCCGATCTGAATCCTTCGAATCCCGGCCTTGAGGTCATGAGCATTCAGGAACGATTCGCGGGCGAAGGAATCAATGTGCGCGATGCCCGCACCGGACGTCCGATCTTTTTGATTCCATCCGTGGTGGCGGATACCGAAGGTGGCGATGCCGGAGAAGGCCCCGGCCGCGGCGCTTCGTTCAACATTGATCCACGTTATCCCGGAAACGAAACCTGGGCGTTCGGTGCGGGCATTCGCGGTCTTTACGATGCCAACGGCAAAAAAATTTCCGACCGCACACCACGCTCGTGCAACTTCGCCGTCTGGTGGGATGGCGACCTGCTGCGTGAACTGCTGGATCGCAATTACGTTTCGAAATGGAACTGGGAAGACGGCACGGAGACGATCCTCCTCGTCGCACAGGGACTGACCTCGATCGGCGGCACCAAGGCGACGCCAGTTTTAAGTGCCGACATTTTTGGCGATTGGCGCGAGGAGATCATCTGGCGCACACTCGACAACAAAGAATTGCGGATCTACACGACGACGATTCCGACAAAGCATCGGCTGTTCACGCTCATGCACGATCCGCAATATCGTTGCGCCGTCGCCTGGCAGAACGTCGGCTACAATCAGCCGCCGCATCCGAGTTTCTATCTGGATGAAGCCGCGCCGCTGCCGAAACGACCGCACATCATCACGACTCGAAATCAGAAATGAGCATTATTGATTGCCGCCCGCAGGATTCAGATCAGAACAGTTCCTCGACACGAACATACTTCTTCGATTCGGACGACACAGAATCTTCGCTGCGAAACATCGCTGCAGGTTCGAACGCGGTCCGCAGTTTTCTCACATTGCTGCTCGTCACGTTCGTCGTGAATCTCTGCGGCTGCCAAACTGCGTCGTCGTCTGAAAAACCTTCTGAAATTTCAGCAACCGTTTCACCCGCGCCCGATCTCGCAACCAACGCACCCGCCACCGCACTTCCCAATCGCACGAATCTCCCCACGATTTTCATCGCCGGAGATTCCACCGCCGCCCGTGGCTCTGGAGAACTGCAGCAGGGCTGGGCAGTTCCGTTCAGCAGCTATTTCGATTCAGACAAAGTCAACGTGGTGAATCGCGCCCGGGGCGGACGGAGCAGCCGAACGTTCATCACCGAAGGCCTTTGGGACGAACTGATGGCGATGGTGGAGCCCGGAGACATTGTTTTGATTCAATTCGGTCACAACGATGCCGGCGCGATCAACGACACGTCGCGCGCCCGCGGATCGATTCGCGGCATTGGCGACGAAACCCAGGAGATCGACAATCTCGTCACGAGGAAACATGAGATCGTTCACACCTACGGCTGGTATCTGCGCAAGATGATTGCCGACACGAAAGCCAGGGGTGCCACACCGATCGTGCTTTCCTTGACGCTCAGAAACATCTGGCGCGATGGAAAGATCGAACGCGGTTCCGGCAGCTGGGGCGTTTGGGCCGGCGAAGTCGCGCGCACGGAGGGAGTTCAATTCATCGATCTGAGCGAAATGATGGCGGAGAAATATCAGGCCATGGGACCGGAAGCCGTGAAGGAGCTGTATCCGAAAGATCATACGCACTTCAACGCCGCCGGCGCCGATCTGCACGCGCAAGCCGTGATCGCCGGCTTGAGAGGTCTTCGCAGCAATCCGATCGGCAAGTTCCTTTCTCCCAAAGGCAGGTCCATCGCCGCAGATCGAGCTGCATCTGCCAACCTGCCGCGTCCCATCACGCCGTCAAATCCGACCCTGTTTTTGATCGGCGACTCGACCGTTCGCAATGGCCGTGGCGACGGCGCGGGCGGCCAATGGGGCTGGGGAGATTTTATCGGTTCCCATTTTGATCTTAAGAAAATCAACATGGTGAACCGCGCTCTCGGCGGCACCAGCAGCCGGACATTCTACAACAATCAGTGGCCCGCCGTTCTCGCCATGGTGAAGAAGGGCGATTACGTCATGATGCAATTCGGCCACAACGACAACGGTCCGCTTGCAGACAACAGCCGCGCCCGCGGGACCATCAAGGGCATCGGCGACGAAGCTGAAGAGATCGACAATCCCCTCACGAAGAAGCGCGAAACGGTTCACACCTACGGCTGGTATTTGCGGCAATTCATCTCTGAGACGCGTGCAAAAGGTGCGACGCCCATTCTCTGTTCACTCGTCCCGCGAAAAATCTGGAAAGATGGAAAGATCGTCCGCAACAACGACAGTTATGCCGGATGGGCCGAACAGGTGGCGCAAGCGGAAGGAGTGGCATTCATAAACCTGAACGAACAGGTGGCCCAACGTTACGAAGAACTTGGACGCGACGCGGTGGAATCGTTGTTCGCAGACGAACACACGCACACGAGCAAAGCGGGAGCGGAGCTGAATGCGAAGTGTGTGGTGACCGGATTAAACGCCCTTGTTGAAAACCCATTGAAGCCTTTCCTGCTGCGCTGACAAAAGGTGCTGAAATCCTGCGGAAACGCTGAGCCGCACTTTCATTACCCACCGCTTCAGCGGGGTGTCGGAAATGGTGCGGAATTCAGCTGTTTTAACAGCTTTTCTTCCATTCGCCAGAGCCGTTGGAAACGGCTCTGGTGTTCACCCAATTTCACCGCGCTGAAGCACGGTATTAATGAGAATTCCATTTTTGGAAATTCCATTCCAGAACCCCATCGTCCAAATATCCGCATTTCATGCACGGAACTCGCGCTTGTATTGCAGTGCCCCAAGGCGTACTGCTGAGGCGTGGAAATTCCCGAGAGCATCCAGTGCCCGTTCTGCGGCCAGGAATCGACCGTAAACATCGACACCGACCAGCCGAGCCAGCGGTTCACTAGTGATTGCGAGGTTTGCTGCCGGCCTTTTGAAGTCACGGTGGAGTGCGAGGACGGGGAAATTCTGAGCTTGGACGTCGCGCCCGGTTGAGGCACCTTTCGCCCCATGCAAGATTTCGCCACCAAAGTGCTGTGGATTTACATCGTGCTGCTCATCATTGGCGGCCTGATCGGCTTCCTCAAGGGCAAGAGCCAGGTGTCCCTCATCATGTCGGTGGCGTTCGCCGCAGTCCTGATTCTCACGGCCATTCCCAATCTCCTTTCACCTCCCGCCGCCCGCGGCATTGCGGACGTCGTGATGACTCTCCTGCTCGTGGTGTTCGGAATTCGGCTGGCAAAAACCAGGAAATTCATGCCCGCCGGAATGATGCTCATCGTCACGCTCGTTGCGCTGGTCCTGCGGCACGTTTAGTCCGACGTTTCCGTTTTCGTTCCTGTGCCTGATACCTCGCTTCCCATTTGGGAAATCCAGCCGCAGATCATCGAATCGCTGCGGTCGGGCAACCGCCTCATTCTCTCCGCACCAACCGGCTCCGGCAAAACCACGCAGGTTCCGCAAATGCTTTTACAGTCCGGACTGCTTGAGAACGGACAGGTCGTCATTCTCCAACCGCGCCGGCTCGCCGCACGATTGCTCGCCACACGCGTCGCGGAAGAACTTGGCGTCCAGCTCGGCAAAGAAGTCGGCTATCAAATCCGTTTCGAAAACGTCACGTCGCGCGACACGAAGATTCGCTTTGTCACCGAAGGCGTCCTGTTGCGGCAGATGATTGACGATCCTTCGCTCAAAGGCGTCACCGCGCTGCTGTTCGACGAGTTTCATGAACGCCATCTTTACGGAGACATCACGCTCGCCCGCGCCCTCGACGTCCAGGAATCACAACGGCCCGACCTGAAACTCGCTGTGATGTCCGCGACTCTGGACGCCGACCAGCTCGCCGACTACTTCTCCCAAACCCGTCAGCGGGAGAAATCCGCAATCCACAATCCGCAATCCGCAATCACCCGTCATCCCTGCGCCGTCCTGACCTCCGCCGGACGCACCTTTCCGGTCGAGATCCGTTACGCATCCGAACCGAGTTACACCGACAGGCGACCGATCTGGGATCAGGCGGCGGATGCGTTCAGCCGATACGTTCGATCCGGTGGAACCGGCGACGTGCTCGTGTTCATGCCGGGCGGATTTGAGATTTTTCAAACGATTGAAGCCATTCGGCACACGGACGAATCGCGCGGTTTTATTCTGCTCCCATTGCACGGCGAACTGTCGCCAAAGGACCAGGACGCAGCCGTCGCGCGCTATCGTCAGCCGAAAGTTGTCGTTTCCACAAATGTCGCGGAAACGTCGCTCACGATTGACGGCGTCCGGCTCGTGATCGATTCCGGGCTCGCGCGCATTCCGCGATACGATGCCTATCGCGGCATCAATACGCTGCTCGTCGAAAAGATCAGCCAGTCCTCAGCCGATCAACGCGCCGGCCGCGCGGGCCGCACTGCGCCGGGCGTTTGCATGCGGCTCTGGTCGCGTGAGGAACATTCGCATCGCGCCGCACAGGAACTGCCCGAGATCAAGCGGCTCGACCTGGCCGAAGTGGTTCTTACGTTGAAGGCCGCGGGCATTGAAGATTTGCGCAAGTTCCGCTGGCTTGAACCGCCCGACGAACAAAGCCTCGCGCATGCGGAAGAATTGCTGGCCGATTTGGGCGCGCTGAAACCTGCACCACAAACGTTGCAGATCACTCCCGTTGGTCGAAAGATGCTCGCGTTTCCGGTCCACCCGCGTTACGCGCGCATGTTGCTGGCGGCACAGGAATACGGCTGTGTTTATCAGGCCGCATTGGTCGCAGCACTCACGCAGGGACGCGATCTCCTGTTGCGCGGCGTGGACAAGGCAACGAATCAGTTGCGCGAAGATTTGCTCGGCGAAAAGGCTTCCTCGGATTTCTGGATTCTGATGCGCGCGTGGACGTTTGCGGCGAAGAATCAGTTTCGCCTGGATGCCTGCCGCAAGCTTGGCATTCACGCCGTCACTGCACGACAGGTCGGTCCCCTGCTCGACCATTTCCTACGCATCGCCGAACGCGAAGGGCTCGACGTCCAGCCGCGCGAAGTGAAGGACGAGGCCTTGCAGAAATGCGTGTTGATTGGATTCTCCGACCGTGTGGCACACCGGCTCGATCAGGGAACGCTTCGATGCGAACTCGTTCACGGCCGTCGCGGCGTGCTGGCCCGCGAAAGCACCGTTCAACACAGCCAGCTTTTTGTCGCGGCAGAAGTTCGTGAAGTCGAAGGCAAGGACAAGGAAGTGAATACCATCCTTTCGCTGGCCACCGCCATTCAACCGGAATGGCTGCACGAACTCTTTCCCGATGACATCGAACGAGACCTGCGCGTGATGTTCGATGCGACGCAGAAACGCGTCGTCGCCGCGGAACTTTCACGCTTCCGCGGACTCGCCCTCTCGGCAAAACGCATCGAACCGCCGCCCGCCGATGCCGCGGCGCGATTGCTCGCCGAGGAAGTCATCGCGGAGCGCCTGACGCTCAAGGAATGGGATCACACGGTCGAACAATGGATTCTCCGATTGAACCTGTTGAGCAAGTGGTGTCCGGAGTTTGAACTGCCTCCAATTACCGATGCCGATCGGAAGACGTTGATTGAACAACTTTGTCACGGCGCGATTGGCTACAAGGACATCAAGGACAAGGACGTCAAACCGGTCGTGAAATCGTGGCTGTCGCAGGCTCAGCGCGAACTTCTCGACAAACATGCGCCGGAACGCCTTTCGCTTCCAAACGGACGCACTCCAAAAATCACCTACGAACCCGGCAATCCTCCGCACATCGCGATGCGCATTCAGGAGCTTTACGATGTGACACAAACGCCGAAGATCGCGATGGGCCGCGTGCCGGTGCTCGTTCACATTTTGACTCCCGGAATGAAGCCGGTTCAGGTCACTCAGGATCTCTCCAACTTCTGGCGCGAGCATTATCCGAAGATCAAATCTGAGCTGCAGCGTCGGTATCCGAAGCACGAATGGCGTTGAGTTAAGAACAGTTCCAGAAAACTGTAGCTCGCGACGGGCGAAGGCGGACGTTCTCTCCCCGACAGTTCCGCCTCGTGACCTCCGCGGCTGCCGCGCTCCCATTCGAACGGGGAAAGCCCCCTATTGTTGGCCGGAGTGGAAAACGGAGACTGGTGGCCATGGAAAAATTTATCTGCATCCACGGACATTTCTATCAGCCTCCCCGTGAGAATCCGTGGCTGGAGTCGGTTGAAATTCAGGATTCCGCCGCGCCGTGGCACGATTGGAACGAGCGCATCGCCGTCGAATGTTACGCGCCCAATGCCGCCGCACGGATCATCAATGGCGAAGGCCGGATTGAGAAAATCACCAGCAACTTCTCCAAGATCAGCTTCAACATCGGTCCAACGCTGCTGGCGTGGATGAAGGACAAGATGCCGGAGACCCACGACGCCATCGTTCTCGCGGACAAGATCAGCCGCGAACGTTTCTCCGGCCACGGCTCCGCACTCGCGCAGGTTTACAATCACATGATCATGCCGCTCGCGAACCAGCGCGACAAAACCACGCAGATCGTTTGGGGCATTCGTGATTTTGAATCGCGTTTCGGACGAAAGCCCGAGGGCATCTGGCTGTCCGAAACCGCGGCCGATACACCGACATTGGAAGCGCTCGCGGAACAGGGAATCCTCTTCACGATTCTCTCGCCGTTTCAGGCAAGCGCCGTTCGAAAACTCGGCGATAAGGAATGGAATGACGCGAATGGCGCACGCATCGATCCCAGGCGCCCTTATCTCATTAATCTCCCGTCGGGCCGGAAGATCAGCGTGTTCTTCTACGACGCGCCGGTATCGCAGGCGGTCGCCTTTGAAAAGTTGCTCGTCAGCGGGGAACGTTTTGCCAGCCGGATTCTTGGCGCATTTACCGATGACGACAGCGCCGATCAACTGGTTCACATCGCCACCGATGGCGAATCGTACGGGCATCACCATCGCCACGGTGAGATGGCGCTCGCCTACGCGCTGGAACACATTCAGCAGAACAACCTCGCGAAACTCACCAACTACGGCGAGTTCCTGGAGAAACATCCGCCGGAATACGAAGCGCAGATTCACGAAGGCAGCGCCTGGAGCTGTTCGCACGGCGTCGGACGCTGGAAGGAGGATTGCGGCTGCAACAGCGGCGGCCATGGCGATTGGAATCAGAAATGGCGCGCTCCGTTGCGGGCGGCTCTGGACTGGCTCCGCGATGAACTGGAACCGCTTTACGCCGCGCGGGCCGGAGAACTGTTGCGCGATCCGTGGGAGGCGCGCAACGCCTACATCGAAATCATCCTCGACCGGTCGGAAGAAAGCCGAAACCGCTTCTTTGCCGCCCAGGCGAAAGGGGAACTGAATGATGCCGAAAAGATCGTTGCGCTCAAACTTCTGGAACTGCAACGGCACGCCATGCTCATGTACACCAGCTGCGGCTGGTTCTTCGACGAACTTTCAGGAATCGAAACCGTCCAGGTGATTCAATACGCCGCGCGCGTGATTCAGCTCGCAAACGAATTGTTCGACCGCGATTTCGAGCCTCCATTCCTCGAGCGACTGGAACACGCGAAGAGCAACATTCACGAACACAAGGACGGCCGGGTCATCTATGAGAAGTTCGTGAAACCCGCGATGATCGACTGGAAGAAGGCCGTTGCCCACTACGCCATCAGCTCACTCTTCAAGGAATACGACAAACGCACGCGGGTCTTCTCGTTCACGTTCGAAGACGAGCAACGCCAGACCCTCACCACCGGAAAAACCAAACTCGCGACGGGACGGGTCTGTGTCATGTCGGAAATCACCGAGGAAACGGAACATCTTGCCTATGCGATTCTCTACATGGGCGAACACAATCTGATCGGCGGCGTCGGAAAATTTCCATCGCAGGAGGCGTTCGACGAAATGACCCGCCAGCTTCAGGGCGCTTTTGAAATCGTCGATCTGCCGCAGATCATCCGCCTGATCGACCAGCACTTTGGCGGCTCGTCGTACACATTGCGTTCGCTGTTCAAGGACGAGCAGCGGCGCATTTTGAACGAGATTGTTGCGTCAGCCCGCGAAGATCTCGAAGGTCGATTCAAGAACATCACAGACCGTTACGCGCCGCTGATGAAGTTTCTGGAAAGCGCGGGCGCGCCCCTGCCGGGCGGATTGCAGGTTGCATGGGATCTGACCTTGCACAGCAACATCCGCCGCCAGTTCACCAACGGCCACACGGATATCGAACAACTCTCGAGCCTTGTGAACGACGCCCAGTCGCGGGGTCCGGCCGTTCTTGATGCCGACATCAGTTACGCCGTAAAGAACCGGATGGAGAAAACGATCCATGAAATTGCCGCGAATCCAAATAACCTCGATGCCGTCAAGGAACTTCAGGAAATCGCGCGGATCATGATGCCCCTGCCACTTGGCCTCAACGTGGCCGAAGTGCAGAACGTTTTCTGGAACATCCGGAGAACCACATTACCCGAACTCAAGCAACGGTCGGAAACGGGGGATGAGGAGGCAGCCAATTGTTTGAAGGAACTGCTCGTGCTCGGCGACCGGCTTGGGTTCGCGCCCGGCGCTCTTGCGTTCCAATGAAATGCCGCGCCGCGAAGGAAACGTCATCAGGACTCCTTCGTTGCGTTTATCGAGCTTCGCGTTTTCCAGCGCGGATCATCCACCAACCAGCCAGCCCGAAAAGGGGGCCGGTTGCCAGAAACAGCATGTCCCACAGAAACTGCTGCGGATGTCCCGGCAGGACGTGGTGAATTCCAAGAATCTGGTGATCGATCAACCCTTCAACGAAGTTGAACAGGCCCCAACCCGCCAGCATGGCTCCGGCAAGCACTTTGCCGGACCAGATTCGGCCCGAGCGCGCCGCGCGAAACAACATCGCGGTTCCAACAAGTGAAACGATCCAGACCGCGAGATGAAAGAAACCGTCCTGCGTGTTCTGACGCTGCAAATGTTCGATCGAAGTCGGCTCGCAGTGTGCAGTGATGCAAACCAGATGATGCCAACCGAGAATCTGATGAAGCACGATGCCATCTGCGAAACCGCCGAAGCCAAGACCGAGAACAATCCCGGCCCTGACCACAGGCTTTGCGGAAAAACTGAACTCAGAAGTTGATGCTCCCAGTGTCGATTGGCTGTCTGCAACCTTCAGCTCCTCGCCTTCTTGCCGCCTTCCTATGGCTCGCCGGTCCTCGAATCGTTTCTCCATCCCAAAAGGTTGATCCGGTAACCACCACAGTCAAAGCAGCGGAAAACCTACCCGCGAATTGCTGGAAACCTCCCAGCTGAACGAAACGAAGTTCCGAAGCAGTGTGGCGAATTCGCCGCCACAGCAGCCCTTGGGCAGCCCGGTTTGGCGGCATGCAAATAACAACAACACAGAAAAGGAATTTATGTTTTTTCATGACAAACATCTTCAATACAACGCCAAACCAGAACGCCCTGACCCGCTGTATGCCTGCAAGCTTCAGGAAGTCATCGGCGGCCAATGGGGCGAAATGTCCGTCGCCATTCAATACCTGTTCCAGGGCTGGAACTGTCGCGGCCCGGCGAAATACAGGGACATGATCCTCGACATCGGCACAGAGGAGATCGGCCACATCGAAATGCTGGCGACCATGGTGGCCCGGCTTCTGGAAGGCGCCGATGCCGAAACGACGGAGTCTGTCGCCAAGGGCAATTCTGTTGTCGGCGCAGTGCTCGGCGGAACCAGCCCGAAGGACATGATCGCCGCAGCGGCGATGAACCCGCAGCACTTGATTGTTTCCGGGCAGGGCGCAATGCCGGCGGACAGCATCGGCCAGCGTTGGACCGCTGCGTACATCATTGCGAGCGGGAATCTCCTCGCCGATTTCCGGATGAACGTCACGGCGGAATCCCAAGGCCGGCTTCAAGTCGCCCGGCTCTACAACATGACACAGGATCGGGGCGTGCGGGACATGCTGAGCTTCCTGCTGGCTCGCGACACGATGCACCAGAACCAGTGGCTGGCCGCGATCGAAGAGTTGAAGGCGGATGGACTCGAAGACACGCCTTGCCCCAGCAACTTCCCCCAGGAACTGGAGGCAAAACGTTTCAGCTACCAGTTCCTCAACTGTTCCCGTGGCACCGAAAGCAAGGAAGGCCGCTGGGCTGCCGGACGCGCGCCGGACGGCAAGGGCCAGTTCGAGTACGTGGACAACCCGAAACCCGAAGGCGAGGAACCCATTCTGGATGGTGGCGCAGATTCCCGGTTCTACGGAACCAAGAAGGAACCGCAGATGACCACCGCAGTCTGAAAAGCCTTTATGAAAGAAAACGTTGGTGAACTCGATCGGAACATCCGGTTCGTCGCCGGAGGTGCATTGCTGGCAACCGCATTCATTGGAAATCTGAGCGCGCCGTGGCGAATCGTCGCGTTGCTGCTCGGAACCAGTGAACTGATCACGGCGACAACGCGGCATTGCCCGATGAATGCATTCATCGGATTGGATACCAACAAGGACTCGTCACAGGACTCGTCGCGTGAAGAATTCGATTCAGACGAGGCCGGGTCGCCGGTGATGCAGGAACCGATGGCGGGCGACCGGATCTAGATTCCCGAAGTGTTCGATTCCGTAACGACAGTTTCGACCTGGAGGAAAGTGTGAATATGTCGGCGGTCACAGACCGCCGACGCACAGCTTCATGCCGAATTCCGATTGCGGAGCAACCTACTGCTTGTTTCCGTAAGCGGCTTCGAGCTGTTCGAACTCAGCTTTTTTGAGGGGCAGGATCGAACCATGGCGGAATCGGAACGGGAAACTGAAACCTTCCGCCTTGGTGAACTGCCCGCCGGGAAGATCGTGTGTGATGAACGGCTGATAACCCAGGCCGCGGCTGTAGAAATCCAGGATCAGACACCATGTCGGCGGCTTGCCTTCCGATGCCGGTTCCACCAGATAACATTCCGGTCCTTCATAGCCGCGCAATTGCGCCAGCGAGAAGTTGGGCACGTCGCGCCATTCGCCATTGAGCTTCGGGCTGACCTCCATCGTGATCGCCTTGAACTTCTCGTCCTTCGTGAATCGATAATAGTTCGTCCCGTCGTGAACGATCGTCGTGTCGATCACCGTGGTCGGCTTCTCGATGTAAATGAACGGTTCGCCGAATGTTTTGAAATCCTTTGTGCGTGCCGCCCAGATTCTGTGTTTGGCGAAGTCGTCGCGCTGGGTCGTTGAAGCCCAGAACACCATGTATTCCTTCGTTTCCTCATCGTAAATCGCCTCGGGCGCCCAGGTGCAGCCGGCATCGTCCGGCGCCACCTTCACGAGGCGCGGCTCGCTCCATTGCACCAGATTCGTCGATTCCCAGATCACCACGGATTTGCTTCCGGCCCGCACGGCGCGGCCCCAGTCGCGATTCAGGTTGATGGAAAGGTCCGTGGCAATGAGGTAGAACCGGCTGCCGTCATGCGCCCGCAGCAGATAAGGATCGCGCACTCCCTTTTCGCCCAGCTGGCTCACGAGAACAGGCTCCCCGCCGTTCAATGCCGTCCAGTTCCGGCCATCCTTGCTCAATGCAAAATAAACCTGTTCGGTCATTGGCGTCTGTTCGCCTTTGAATGTGACGAAAAGGAAACCATCCGCGGCGAACACGGCCGTCGCGACCAACGTTGAAAGAAACACAATCAATCTCTTCATAAATAGAACGCGCAAACGCGAACACCGCAGGATGCCCGCGAACAGCGACGAAACGCAATCTTTCGCATCGCACCCGGTCATCACCCGCAACGCAGCAGGCACTTGGAGCTTCTTGCAGAAAGAACTTTCCAGTCTGCCGGTGAGCGGCGCTTCAAATCTGCTTGAGCCGCCCGGTCGAATCACCAAACCGCTCCAGATCACGAACGCCCATTCGATCTGCCATTGAGAGAAACAGATTGGTCATCGGTTTCGATCCGTGCCGAACATGACGACCGGGCTGAATCGTCCCGCCGCCTGCACCCGCGAGAATAATCGGAAGATTGTGATGCGTGTGACGGTTGCCGTCCGCATTGCCGCTGCCGTAAACGATCATCGAGTTGTGAAGAATCGAATTGCCATCCACGTCCTTCGTCGCATTCAGCTTCTGCAAAAACCGCGCGAACTGCTCCACATACCAGCGATCGATCGATACCACCTTGTGAACACGTTCCAGGCGATTCTGATGATGCGACAGATCGTGGTGACCTTCAGGAATTCCAATGTGGCTGAACGAACGATTGTCGCCGTCGTGCGCCAGAATCATCGTTGCCACACGGGTCGAATCACTCTGAAACGCAAGCAGCAGGATGTCATACATCAGTTGCACATACTCCACCCGCTCCAACGGGATTCCATCGGGCGTTTCAATGGCAGGATCATTCACCGGACGCAATCGTTCCGCCTTTTCGATCCGCATTTCAATCTCGCGCACGCTCGTCAGATATTGATCGAGCTTGTCACGGTCGTCCGAAGGCAGCCGCTGCTGCATCGACCGCGCTTCTGCCATGACGAAATCGAGAATGGAATGCTGCTCGGCCTGGCGGCGGCGAAGATTTTCCTGACGCTGTCCGGGGCTTCCTGAACCGAACAACCGTTCGAAGGCCAGACGCGGATTCGGTTCCGGCGTCATGGGCGTTGTCGCTGACGCCCACGAAATATTGAATTGATACGCGCACGAATAATTGGAATCGCACGCTGCGGTTTTGCGAACGGAATCGCAGGTCAGCTCCAGCGAAGGAAGTCGCGTGAGATGACCGATCCGTTTTGCAATGACCTGATCGATTGAGATCCCGGCGCGCAAATCCGTGGCGCTCTTCCTCAATCGAACTCCCGTGAGAAACACCGAACTTCCTCGCGCATGATCGCCCGCGCCATCAACACCGCCAACGGCGCACGCATGATCGAGTCCGCCCAGCACCTGCACAAGCTGCCGGGTCGATTCCAACGGCTGCAAGGTGTGCCCCAGTTTGAAATCCGTGCCGCTCCCTTCCGGCCACCACGCCGCGGGAATGGCTCCGTTTGGAAAGTAGATGAAGGCCGAACGCAACGGCGCGCCCGTCGCCGTTGTTGCGGCCGGCTGTTCGGACACCGCTCCAAGGAGCCGCACCGGCAGCAGCGATTGCATTGCGGGCAATGCGAGACAGGCACCCACGCCGCGCAGAAAATGGCGTCGGCTGAGTCCGAAAGATTGTTTGTTGCTGTTCTTCATGCTCGTCTCATCGTCTCGCCTGATCGGTCTTCCTTTGATCGGACGCGCGAACCGGGTCCGGGTTTCGGGTTTTTTGAAAAGCCGGGGAATCGATCACCCCCACAAGCGCAGCCGAGAAGCGTCCGCCCGACTTCTCAAGCCGCTCCGCAATGCTGTCCACCGTCGTGATGTCCGGCGCCTCAAGTCCGCGCCCCAGCGCATACATCAACAGTTTCTCGGCGAGCGTCTCGTAAAAGCGGTGCGCATGGCGCGTGGCAAGAATGTGTTTGAGTTCCTGAACGCTTTCAAAGGTCTCGCCACTGACCAGCCGCCCTTCCACCGCGATCGGCTGGTTCAGCTCATTGGTTCGGAACATGCCCATCGCGTTGAAATTCTCGAAGGCAAGTCCGATCGGATCCATGCGATTGTGACAGGAACTGCATGCCGGATTCTGACGATGAATTTCAAGCGTCTCCCGCAGCGTCAGCTGGTTGGTGGGATTCGCGGAATCTTCCAGTGCCGGAATGTTCGGCGGTGGCGGTGGCGGCGGCGTGCCCAGAATGTTTTCCAGTACGAACAATCCTCGCTTCACCGGCGACGTGCGCGTCGGATTCGAAGTCACAGCCAGCACGCTGCCGTGGGTCAGAACACCGCCGCGAGGCGATCCTTTCGGCAACGAAACCCGGCGCAGTTCGGACCCGCGAACATTCAATTCCTCCAAGCCATAATGCTTCGCCAGGCGTTCGTTCAGGAATGTGTAATCGCTTTCAATCAGTTCGAGAACGCTGCGGTCGTTTCGCACGACATATTCGAAGTAACGTTCCGTCTCCTGGCGCATCGCATTGCGAAGCCCGCCATCGAAATCCATCCGGCTGTCGTCGTTCTTATTCCCGCTCTCCCGAATCCGCACGTCACGCGCGTTGATCTGCACGTTGTCGATGTCGCGGGTCTGAAGCCATTGCCCGCCGAAGTTGCGGATGAACTCCTCCGAACGGCGGTCCGTCAGCATCCGCTTCAACTGGGAGTGAAGGTTCGTCCGCAAAGTTCCCTTGCGCGCCAGACGGAACAGCTCGTCGTCCGGCATCGTTGACCAAAGGAAATACGAAAGCCGGCTCGCGAGGGAAAAGTCGTCCAGCCACGGATGTTTTTCCCGTTCGGAGCCCGGCGCGATGCGCTCTTCGCGGAACAGAAATCGCGGAGAAGCAAGAACTGCAGTCATGGCGTGGCTGATGCCGGATTCGAACGTCTGCTCCGGAACCTGGTAAACGCGTTCCGCGAGTGACACGAGTCGTTCGACCGTTGTGTCGTCCACAGGCCGCCGACACGCCCGCTCGGCGAAACCTCGAAGAATCTCCGCCGCATACGCCCGGCGCTGCGACAGTTCAGATGGAACCGGTCGCGGAAAAAAACGGTCGTAATTGGGAGGTTTCACGAACAACGATTCAACGAAAGGTCCGCGCACAACGACGGAATTCAGCCGGATGCCGAGATTACGCGCCGGCGGTTCGTCGGATTGTGGCGTGAGCGTCAGCGAAAACGCGTGCATTCCCGGGTTCCATTCCCGGTTGAATTTGAACACGAACGGCTTGTTTCCCTCGCGGGCGAATTCACGCCTCAGCACCTCTTCACCGTCGATGGCAAACGTCACAATGCAGGAGTTGTAGTCGAACTGATTTCCACCGCGCTCCGAGGTGGCGAGATTCAAAACGATTTCATATCCACCGGCGTGGTTTACTCGAAAACTGTTGGAGACCGCGGCTGACCTGTAATAGGAAAGCGTGAGCGGTCCGGAACGATTCTTTTCATCAACAAAGCTCCTGCCATCCAGCGATCGTTGCGCCGGCACTCCGGAGACCGTTGGAACCGCTCGCGACACGATCTTACGCGCGGCATCGAGATACTTCTCCATCAGCATCGGCGAAATCGTCAGCACCGACGCCATGTTGTCGAATCCGTTGCCTGAATCGTCCGCCGGAAATTCCTGGTCGGTGTCGAAGTCGATTCCCATCAGGTCACGAATCGTATTGCGGTACTCCACGCGATTCAGTCGTCGCACCACCACGCGGCCGGGATCGGGATCGAGCGGGTCCGATTTGAAAACGGCCGTCTTGATCCAGCGCTCCAGCTCCGCTTTTTCCTCCTGCGCCGGCTGCGCCTTTTTCGGAGGCGGCATGATGCCGGCCCGGACATTCTTGAGAACCTTCAACCACAGCTCTGAATTCAACAGTTCGTCGGAATTCTGAAATGCATCGAGCGTGATGCCTCCCTTGTCTGCACCGTCGCCATGGCAGTCGTAGCAATACTCGGAGAGGATCGGTTTGATGCTCTGCTCGAACACAGGATCGACCGTTTCCGCGGCAGACGCCGGCAAAACGAACAACAACCCGATCGCAAGCATCGCCCGACGCAGGAAATGCGTTGAGCCAGCTTCAATTCGCGACGGCGCTTTCACTTCGGTTCTCATCTGAATTCCATTCCGGCACAAATCACATCGGCGCGCCGGAAACAGAGACGCAGCATTGGACGGCTGAACAGCCTCCGCTGATTCAGGAAAATTTCAACTTCAACCGAATTCACATCAGCAGCTCCTGGATCTCCTCCCAGCTCAACGCGGACGTGAATTCGTCCTCGGACAGGGTCGCCTTGATGATCTCACGCTTGCGGTTCTGCAATGTGAGAATCTTTTCCTCGACCGTGTCGCGCGCGATCAGCTTGTAGCTGGTCACCACACGCGTCTGACCGATTCGATGGGCGCGATCTGTCGCCTGATCCTCCACCGCCGGGTTCCACCACGGATCGAAGTGCATGACCGTGTCCGCACCGGTGAGGTTGAGTCCGACGCCGCCGGCTTTGAGACTGATGAGAAAGACGGGAATGGAGGAATTCTGAAATCGTTCCACCACGGCGCGCCGGTCGGTTGTCGATCCATCGAGATAACAGAACTCGATTTTCTCCTCCTTCAGCCGTTCCTTGAGCAAGGCCAGCATGCTGACGAACTGGCTGAACACCAGCACGCGGTGGCCGCCGTCGATGACTTCCTCCAGCAATTCGCTGAACAGGTCGAGCTTTCCGGAGGCGGTGGCAGGATTCACCTTGTCCAATTGCAGCAGACGAAGATCGCAGCAGACCTGTCGCAAGCGGAGCAGCGCGTTCAACGCCAGCATGCGGGTTCTGCCGGTGTTCTCTCCGGCGTGCGCGAGAACTTCATTGCGCGTCGATTCCAACAGCTGCTGATACACCGCGCGTTGGTCGGATGTCAGTTCGCAGAATGAAACCTGTTCGAGTTTTGCAGGAAGATCGGCGACGACATCCTTCTTCAATCGCCGCAACATGAACGGACGAAGCCGCCGCGCCAGTCGTGCCTGGGCGTTCACGTCCTTGTCGCGCGTGATCGGCTGTTCGTACCGCTCGCGGAAGTCCGCCGCAGTTCCCAAATAACCGGGCATGAGGAAATCGAAGATCGACCAGAGATCGAGCACGGAATTTTCCAGCGGCGTTCCAGTCAGAACCAGCCGATGCTTCGAACGCACCGCTTTCACTGCTTGCGCATTCTGCGTCTGCCGGTTCTTGATGTGCTGAGCCTCATCGAGCACCACCGTGTCGAACTCAAACCCGCGATATCGCTCCGCGTCCCGACGGATCAAAGCGTAACTCGTTATGACAATGTCGTGCTGCGGGATCTGGTCGAAGTGGCGATGTCGATCCGGTCCATGCAGCGCGAGCACCTTCAGTTCCGGCGTGAACTTCGCCGCCTCGGCCAGCCAGTTGAACACAAGACTGGTGGGACAGACGATCAGGTGGGGAATGCGGATTGCGGAATGCGGATTGTCGAATGTTGATTGGAGATTGGGGGGAGTTGATTGGCGATTGGCGATTGGCGATTGGCGATTGCTTACAGAGCAAAGGAATGCGAGGGCTTGCAACGTTTTGCCCAGGCCCATTTCATCGGCAAGAATTCCGCCAAAACCGTTCTCCCGAAGAAATCGCAGCCACGCCACGCCATGCTTCTGATACGGTCGCAGCACATTCTCCAACGCACCCAGTGGCGGACATTCCAGTTTTGCATCGCCGCTCTGCTTCGCCGCCCGCTCGCGCCATTGCGCCGGTGCCTGAAACTTCCATCCCGCATGCTGCTTCAGCGTCGATTCAAGAAAACCGGCCTGAGCGTTGTTGATTCGATACCCGTTTGCATGCTGCTGCGGCGCGCAATCCAGCAACACCTCCTGCAGTTCCTCCACCGCGCCGGTGTCGATCACCGCCACGCGACCATTCTTCAACCGCATATGACTCTGTCCCGAAAGCAGCAATCGTTGAATCTCGGCCTGTGAAAACTTTTCGCCACCCGACGACTCAAACACCACGCCCAGATCGAACCATTGAACACCCGACGACGTGACCTCAAAACGCGGTTCGATTCGCTCGATGTTCTGCTTCGTGCTGCGGTCAAGGCGCTCCTCCAGCGTGACCTTCCATTCGCGTTCGAGCTTCGGAAATTCGCGGGCGAAGAAGTTCAACACCGCATTCTGTCCCAGCAATTGCATTTTCCCCTGTCCGTCTGGTGCAGAAAAACCGTGTCGTTGCAATCGTCCCAACGCCGCGCGCTCGGCAGCGACATCCCGTGTCGAATAACGCGTCGGTGATTCAGGATCGGGCAGCCACACACTTTCGTCCCCGGTCGTGACGCCGACCGTCATGATCCGCGAACCATATCGGCACTGAAGCAATGCCGAGAGCTGAGCGAGACCGCCTTTCAATTCGAGCAGGAACTCCGGCGCCTGCGGTTCCAGCGTGAAGTCTTCCAGCTTGAAGCTGGCCTCCGCGCCTGCCGACAGCAGCTGCGGCCATTGTTGACTGAGAAACTGCGGCACCTGCGCGCGCGCAACACGCACGGGTCCGCGGACGATTCCCCGCATCCACTCCGGCATTTGAAACAGCTGAAAGCGATTGTTGCTCCAGACCCAGTCGCCGACGGGAACGAAGGCGGCTTTGCCTTTCGGCGCGACAACAATTTCCCCGTTGCTCTCCAGAGTGGCCTTGATGGGAAAAGCGAACGGCTCGGTTGTGACTTCCACCTCAGTCGATTTGCCGAGCGACAGATTGGGATGCCCCACAAGTCGAGTCAGCAGCGTCGCGAATTGCGTGGCTTCGAGCTGAACGATCGCGGGTGTTTCGCCGTTGGAAAGTGTCTCCAGGAAATCGATGATCGCCGAGTCCTGTTCTCCGAACGCGTAAGATTTGTGTTTCGGAAGCGCGTTCAAGGGAACCCGTCCGCCCGCCCACTTCGCTTCCAAAACGAGCATCACTTTGCCGCGGGCGAGGGCCTGATCCACGTTCGGCGGCAGGATGAGAAACAACTCGGCAGATTCTCGGGAGGCTTCGCGTCGCAGCGATGAAACTTTGCGCGTCGCCGGCGCGGCAGCGCTCTTTTGTCCAACGGATTTCGGTTCCGGCTGTTCCTTCGCCGGACCATTCTGTGCCTGAATCCAATGCAGTCCGACCGCCACGCTGTGGGCACAGATTTTCCCCCATTCCCGCGCATCGCGGCACGTGCAGAGGTTTTCGATGTCGATGTCGCTCTTGATCACCATCGACGCCCGGAACGAGACTTCACTCTGCACCACACCACGCAACAGCGGCGCTTCCCAGAACGAGCTGAGCACCTGCCCCTGCTCGATGTACGCGCGCGCGCGCTTCATCACGTCCCAACCCGCCGCCTTGCTGAGCAGCGCTTCTGTGAGTTCGACTGGCATCCGGCGAATATGCCTGCTGACGGTGCCGTTGAAAACTTCCGAGAAAGGAACTCTTTGGAGAAAGCGCGTTCGTTCCGGTGAAATGGGAACCTCTCCTTGGCACTGCGCTTCAGCGCGGTGGCAATGATGTTGCAGTGGCTCAGCTGTTTTAACAGCTTTGCACGTTTGGAGGAAAAGCCGTCGGAACGGCTCTTTTCACGGGGCCTTGCTTCACCCCGCTCAAGCGGGGTGCTAATGAGAGATTGATTTTCCTCCCCGATGGAGCTCTGACATCACATCAGATTTGTCGAACTGCAGGAGAATGATCCCGAGATCAAAGATAGCGTCCGGCATCCACTCCGATTTTTTCGCAGAGTTCGCGGAACACCTTTTCCCGCCCGGCGCGATCCGGTGTGTTGAATCGGAGAAAGAACGGCCGTTGCTCCCAGTCGAAGTCTGACTTCGCCTTGCCGTGAATGAACATAAGCATCGCGGCATAATGCGCGGCGACGTCTCCGGGACGATTCAGCGCACCGCGGAGGAGAGCATCGATGATTTCAGGCGGATGAAACGTTCGGACGTGCATCAGTGTTTGAGCCAGTCCACCAAAAATCTGTGCCGTCTCAAGGGAGCGGACCAACGCCTCGGTCTGTTCGGTTTTGGATGACAGATACGGTGCATAGCGGAGCACCGCGCTCGCCAGCTCGGCATTCCCCTGCTCCAGTGTCTGCCGGAGCAACATGCGCGCTCTGGGCGAGTCCACAACCGCCAACGCCTCCACATCGCGCCAGTCGCTGATTCCACGGGTCACCAACAACGATTCGATCTCAAGAAGTTCTTCCGAGGTTGCGTTTCGGATGATGTCCACGTCGTAACCGATTCCGTCGTGCCACTTCTCGTAATCGATCTTCATGCTGTCACGAAATCGTTCCCACGCCGGCTTCTCACGCGCCTTCTTCCCGTTGGTGCGACGGGCCTTCGTTCCGGCAGTTCTGACATCGGTCCGTTGCGCGATCGCGTTCCAACGCTCGTCCTGAACCTTGATTTTTGCCGCCAGGGCGGCACGGATGGCGTTCATATCCGACTCAGACGGCGGCGGGTCTGGCGGTTCGATGACAAAATAAAAGCGCTTCGCATCGGTGAACTCGCCGGAGTAGAGGGAGCTGTTGCGTTCGTAAAAATCGAGTCCGTCTCCCGAGGTGCGTTCCCGAGTGCTCACCTTGTCGCGCAATTTCACATACGCCCCGGCAGGCGGCGCGGGAAAACTGCTGGCGATTTCCACAATTTCATTTCCCGCGGCCAGCTCAGCATCAATCAGCGATCGCAACACAGCGGGAAACGCCGCGAGTTCCTGCGCATGATTGGAGTTCATTGTGGCAATGGTTCCGGTGTTTTGATTCCGCCGAGATGTGCTTTCGCATTGATGACGATTTCGCTCATGGATGTCTCCTTTGCCCGCACCTCTGCCAGTTCCAGAATTTCCTGAACGGCGGGTCGCCCATCGATTCCCGACCGCTGATGCACCGTCCACCAGGCGCGATGCCAGTATGAAAACCGACTCCGCAGCTCCATTTGCACGCCATAAAAGTCGGGCTCTTCTGAATTCATCCGGTTGAACTCCTTGAGCCGCCCGGCAATCGCCCGGCCTTCTGCACGAACCGCCTCCGAAATCACAGGCTTGATCTCTCTCAATTGCGTCACTGCAAACAACGCCTGTTCCCGGAGATCCGCCTTGTCTGAACCGATGAGCCGCGCCAGTTCCTCCGGCTGTTCCGCAACGACACGCATGACAGCCAGGTTTCGGTCCGCGGGCGCATCATATTTGAGGAAAGCAAGCCAGTCCGCAAGCGGCGCATGCGGATCCAGCGCCGCAATTTTCTCCGCCTCAACAACGATTGGATCCGGCGGAGGCGGTTCCGGCAGGATTGGCCGAACGCGGAATCGAACGGATGACTTCGTTTCCGGCCATGGCGCATCGCCCGGACGCGGCTTCGGAAACCAGTCACTCCATTCCAGCGATTCCTTTCCGGGCCGCGCAGGAACTGGAATCAGAAAACCGTCCCGCATCTCACCATTCAGTTGAAAGCTGACGGACCGGTTCCCACGACGCGTGAACAGATGAACCGAACCCGGAATGATCCATCGTCCATCCACCTGACGGGCTTGATCGATCTCCAGTTCCCCGAAATGAGCGGCGCGCTGTTGATGATCCACGACCGAACCGAGTTTAACGCGGGTTTCGGCACCGTTTGTCACAGAAGGCTTCGATTCCCCAACCGGCAAACGCCATTCCACTTCAAGTGCCAGTTCATGACCATCAATCTCGGGCGGAAGGTCGGCCAGCATACGGCAGATCAGAAGGGCCAGTGCGGTCAGAAGAACCACTGCTCCGCAGGCACTGCCAAGGGCCTTAAAAAATCCCGCGGCACCGCTGCCCCAGTTGAAGACAAGGCCGGTGACAACTCCGATGACAATTCCCAGCAGACCGCCGAGCAAAGCCAGCATGACCACGAAGTAACCGGCAGCACCTTCAAAGGTAGAAACGCGAAACCAACGGACGCAAAAGCCAGCCAGGGCGGCAACAGACACCAGCCCGACAACTCCGCTCACCAGGCCGATGAAAGCTGCTCCGAGCCAGTTCATGGTTTTGCTGGATGCGAATGTTTCGCGAGCCATTTGTCGAGAGTTCTCCTTGCGTTGAACTCCACGTCCACTGTTCGCTTCGAATCCATGGCTCTCCGGTATTCGCGGATTGCGGGCACATAATCAACTCCATTCCCGCGAAACTTATCCACAACCGAGAGAATCCGGCGCGTGGAACTGTCGAACGCACTGGTGTGAAACGTGTGGGTGTTGGCCACCGATTCTCGAACCCACTCCGTACACCTCCGGATGGCCGCATTCACGGCGTCTGCAAAACGTTCCGGATTCGGCACGTCGCACGCATCAAGGTACGTCAGCGCCTCATCCGCCAGGCCGCTGCGCAAAACTTTCTCCAGCGCGGCATCGAAGTCGGGATGCGACTGCGCCTTGCCGATGGCCAGCTCGCGAATCTTTTGATTTTCATAACGGTTCGCGAATCCGATCAGCTCGGCGAAATCCTTGTGCGGATCGAGCGTCGCCACTCGTTCAAGAATCTGTCGGTCGCGTTCGCTCTCTCTCGACACGGCATTCGTCAGTGCAACGCCTCTTCTCAACACATTGGAAAACAGCGATTGTCCAATCACTCCAACAAACGCAAGGAGCCCAATCGTTCCAACCACTGCGAACGGAATTCGGTAAAACTGCGGACGAACTTTCGGCAGCAGCTCTGCATTCAACGTCATCGCGCAAAAAAACAGCGCAATCAACGGAACGGCCAGCAGCATCAACAGCATCAACGGTCGCAGCACCGCCGGAAACAGATTGTGGGGCTGAAACTTCCCGACGTAGCAGAACGCGGTGACGATGAACAATCCGATCACGCCAGTCGCCGCGAGCAGATGTTGCATCCACCGTTCGCGACCGATCCATTCCAGGCCACCGCGGCCGGTCACAATGAAAAGACCTCCTGCAATCAGCAGCCAGAATGGAACGAGAATGAAAATCACGGTCCAGACGGCGCCGCCGCCTTCGTCACGTTTTCCAACCGGACTTTCAAATGCGAGCCATTGGATCGGCACGATGTAGATCAGCGCCGCTACAGCCAGAAAAGCGTTTCCAAGAATTTGCATAAAACCTCCGATTCAATTTCCGCTTCACGATCCCTTAATTTCTTCTGTTGCCCGCGTTCGAATGTCGAACGATTCAGCCCGATTCATTCCGTCAGCCAGCGCAAGGACTTCGGGCTCTGCCAGACAACCGGACGCCAGTCCCAGCCCGCCTCTGTGATGATCGCCTTCACCGGCTCCTTCAGTTCCATGAGATCGAAGTTGTAGCTGTAGGAAAGTTCCGGCTTCGGCATGCCCGACTGATCCAGCTGCAGGCCCAGAACCTTCATCTGTTCCTTTTGAAAGAACACGATCCCGGAACTCGCCTTCCACTGAATGTCCGCACCGCCACGTCCAACCGACCAGTCGTAACTGGAGATGTAATCCGTGGCGCGAACGACCTTCGCCGATTCGTCCAGGGTGAGTCGGATGCGGAACGTGCGCTTGATGCCACGGGCGCGGGCGAGATCAATCCATTTCGCATCCGCATAACGCCACGTTGCAAAAAATTCGTTCGGCTTCTCGCCCTTTTCGATTCGGAATGGAACGTCCAGCTGATTGATCGACTCGAGCCGCACGGCGAGTTCTTCTGAGTTCACCGCAACCACACCCGGCTTGGCCGGTGCACCCGAAGCCCAGGCCGCTCCCTTGAAAAAGTAGGCAACCACGAGAAGCAGATAGATCGCAACGCCGCCGGCAATCGCAGCCATGCGAACCGGACTCGTGCCAGATCGACTGGATTTGGCACCGTTTTGAGCGATGGCTCCGGCTCCGTCCAACGGCGCGCGCGACGGTATTTTGAATCCGCCAGCGAGCATTCGCTGCCGGATCGCGGCGTCATTCGGACCAGTCCAGACACCCAACATGTTGCCCATGTGCAACGCATACGCGCGATCGCCAACGGGACGCGTCACAGCAAAACCGCGTTGGGAATCGCCCTTGCCCCCCAACTGGTTCAAACCCGTTTCGCGCAGATACTGCACCCACGCCTTTTCCGCACCGGTGTAACCTTTGAACTTCGCCAGCAGAACGGTTTCACCGGTCGGCAGACTCGCGAACTGCCCGGCCTCCGCATCGGCCATAGACTGACTGAAAAAACGTCGCGCGTCGGCCACAAGGTCGGCATGTGCGTCCGGTCCGAACAACAGTTTTGCCGCATCCCGTCGCGCTTCCAGGTTGTCCGATTTGAACAATTGCTCCATTGCAGCCACGCGCGGTGCATCGCGTTTCACAGCCGCGATGGCAAAGGCAAGGTGTGCCAGGAACTGCGGCGCGCCGACCAGCAGAAGAAATCCCGCCATCCAATAGATGGGACGCAAGGATGTTCCCGAGCGGCTCATCATGATTCCGATGATGCCGAAGACGAACGTGGCGATGACAAAGATCCCCACCCAAGCGAGGAGACCCGGACTGTTGCGAAGCAGTTGTGACATGAGATTCAACGTTTGAAGGCAGACCAGGCGCTCAAAAATATACCGACGCCAACCGACTGGATAATTCCCAGCAGAAATCCGATTGGAACCATCGCAACGAGCACCAGCAGCGATCCGACGAATTTATGATTCGAGAACCACGATCCAAATGCCGGTTTCGTTTCGGACAGAATCATCGCACCCGCGATCGCGGAGCAGACCGCCACCATGAACACTCCAAAAACCATCACCATGATGAACCCGGCGTCCTGTCCTTTGGAGCCGGTGCCGAATCCGCTGATCAACTTTCCAGCCATCACGAGCAGCATGACCGATGTGAACATCACCGCGCGTCCCAGCCACCACCAGTTCTTTGAACCAGGAACGAAGACGGTGGCAAAAACCAACGGCACCACCCAAAACGCCAGTCCCGTCACCAGCTTCTCCATCAGCTCCACATCCCTGCCCTCCCCGGAATTGTGGCGCGCGCAGATGCCGAAGATCAGCATTGTGATGATCGCGAGCACGGTTTCGGGCCCCGCGAGATAAGTGGTCCAACGGTTCATTTGAGAACGTCAGGAGAACAGGATTCAGAGCGTGCGATCGAAGCTCAGGCAGCTGAATGCGCTTCACTCGGCAGATGCGAATGCGCGGGTGTGCCGCCGAAAGAGACGCTGTTCAAGATCAACTCGGCCAGATTGCAGGCATCGGCCGCACGTTCCGGCGTCGAAGTCACCCGGGCGCGCAAATAACAACGATCGTTGTGCCACGGAACGAGGAGATGATACTGCTCCAGCGGCTGGTCGCCGTCGTGGATGTTTCTCACGCCGAGCGCTTCGATGTTGCCCTGGTTGAGCCGCATGAACTCCGGATGCGGATAGCTTTGCTCCGTTTCAGCCTGGATGGCGTCGAGCACATCAGAACGGCTTCCGCCTTCGGTCGGGATGACATTGAGATTGATCTGCACCTGACCGGATGGTTCGAAGATCAACGTCCGTTTGCCGTCGTCGGTCACATGCCATCCCAAGGGAACATCGAAGAACGCTTCAATGGCCGCAGCAGCGAGTGTCGCGCGCTTTTCCTCGTTGTGAATCGCCGCGACATTCGGAACGAACCCGATGCCCCGATTGCGAAGGTTCGCGTTTGTTGGATGTTCCGGATCGATTGACGCAGCGTCGTTCGCAAGGGCGTGAGCGGCGAAACCGCTCGCTTTGGTTTGAGCGGGCTGAGTTTCGGAGGGCTTCACCGATTCAACCGGCACGCTCGTTTCCGCCACCGGCTCCGGCTGTCCCGCTTTGCTGAAGCGCGAACCTTTCGGAGTTTCCAGCCGAAACGATCGGAGCACGGCGAACCAGACTTCCTGCACAGCGTCCGCCAGCATTTCCGGCGCGGTGAGAGTCAGATTAACCAGCCGGTTTCCATCTTCAATGAACGCAAATCGGACGAGCATCGGCCCCATGTCCGATTGCTGGATCGCCTCGCCGACAAACGCCGGGATGTCACCAATCTGATCCTGCGCCGCGGCGCGGGCCTGCATTTTGTTGTGGTTGAGATGATACCAGGCCCACTCGTGAAGCGTGCCGTCGTCATAGGCCGGACGCGCCGCGAACGCGAGTATGATGGCGGCATGCGGTGCGGTGACCACCGCGAGCGGCACGAACGCGGTTGGATCGGAAAAGTTCGGGATTTCATTTGGCAGCTCGTGGACGATCCAATCGGCCGGAACATCAGTGGTAAATCCGAGTTCGGCTACACGCGCCGGAAACGTTTTGGTCTGCAGGTCGATTTTTTTCATAACACTCCTAAAACTTCACACGAACCTTGGTTGTCACTTTCATCACCGCCTCTTGCGAGAAGCGCTGCAATACTGCTTCCGAATCATGTCGATTTCCCTTTCGGTCGCCGCGCCAGCCGGATGCACAACGATCAGCACCTTGGCTGGCTCGCGATCGATTTCTCCACTGCGATCGCGCCATTGTCCCCGGCCGTCGATCACGCTCAAACCGGCGGGAAATCTTGGTGTCACTGTTTCATCGAGAAACGCCTGCCATTCCTTGGCACTGACCAGCGAACCATCCGGTTTGCTGAGTCCGAAATAAACTTCTGTCCGAACCCAGCTCTGCGGCGTCCGGCATCCGGTCAGCATCGCCGCGACGGTCAGTGTCAGAAGGAGGCGTTTCATGATGATTCAAGCGAATGCGATTTCGCATTGCAGCCGTTTCAGGCCGGCCAGGGAAACTTCACCGACTTTGCTTCGTCCGCCGTGCCGTCGAATTTCCGAAGCTGCACGAGCATTTCAATTTCGGACGGTTGGCCGTTCTTCACGTGAACGCGAAACTGAATGTTGCGCGGATCGCTGGGGCTGGGATCGAAGCTGTAGCCCCATTGGAACCAAGGCTTGCCCTGGGCACCGGTTGAGCGGGCGTTCGACTGCATCATTGCCGGCTCGAACACCGCACCCGCGGTTTGCGACGAACGAATGCGCACGCGCCATTCGCCGGAATCGCGGCTGGTTTCCTTGTAGGCCACGAACGCGTAATCGCAGTTCAGCACCGCGTCGTAGGCATCGAGATAGGCCAGGGTTTCGTAAGTGGTGGAAGAATCCGATGTGGGAGCTTCGACGAGTTGTTTTTGGGTATTCATATTTTTTTGTTTGGTTCAGTTCCGTTGTGTGAGCCTGTTCTATCATCGACGCGCAAAGTGTAGAATACGTCCTCGGTCGCAGCGGGAGTTTGCGCACCCTCGTTTCCGCTACTACTTAGGGCGTAGCCCGGTTCCGCGAAGATTTCTCAGGCGTTGCGACGAGAACGTGGAGTTCGAACGCTCGCGATGATCAAACGGCTTCTTTTTGGAATTGTCTCAATTGGAGGCAGTTCGATTTTCCGAGGAGAAACAGAAATTTTCGGAACATTCTGCGATGCGCCTCTTGCACAGCCTTTCGCATGGGGTAAACTACCCACAATTTTGAACCGTTAAACGCAGGATACAGTTGAACAGCAGAGATTTTTCCCGTCGCCGTTTTCTCACCCTCAGTTCTCTCAGCCTCTGTGGCGTCTGGGCTGGTGCGTCCGACATTCTTCCAGCCCGATTGCTCCGCGGCTTCATCGCCGAAACGCAGAGATCGCTCCTGAATCCATCGGACAGGCCTCAACCTGAGTTGTGGGATCCGAACACCATCACCGCCGCGTGGCTCGGCCATGCGAGCGTGCTGATCAACTTTTACGGCGTGACGATCCTGACCGATCCTGTCCTGTTCAACCGCATCGGCGCCGACACTCCGTTTGGCACCATCGGACCGAAGCGCCTGATTCAACCTGCGCTGACGCCAAAGCAACTGCCGCACATCGACCTCGTTTTGATTTCCCACGCGCACATGGATCATCTCGATCCGGCGACGTTGCGACTTCTCCCGGCGACGACGAAAGCCGTCACCGGCCATTCAACCGCCGATCTGTTGAGCGACATGAAGTTCAAACGACCGACAGAACTTCGCTGGGGAGAGAGCGCCGTCGTGAAGACAATCAGCGGCGATGTGGAAGTGGAAGCCTTCGAAGTGAATCACTGGGGACGGCGCTGGAAATACGATCGGGAACGCGGTTACAGCGGTTACATTTTGTCCCGCGGCGGAAAGAAGATTCTGTTCGGCGGCGACACCGCATGGAGCGATTCGTTTTCGAAGCTTCGCAGCAAAGGACCGTTCGAAGTTGCCATCATGCCGATCGGCGCTTACGACCCGTGGATTTTCGCGCATTGCTCTCCGGAGCAGGCGGTGAAGATGGCGGATCAGGCTGGAGCCGATCGTTTTCTCCCGATGCATTTCAACACGTTCCCATTCGGTCGCGAAGGAACGGTGGAACCGCTTGAACGTTTGAATGAAGCCATCAGTGCCGACCGCATCGGCTGGCAGGAAGTCGGTCAGACTTTTTGCCTGGATGCAAAAGCGCCGGCGCAGCTGGTGAAGGCGAACAACGCGTTCGCCGCCTGAACGAACGATCAGCGGATCGTCTCGTATTTCCGGTCGCCAAGATCGCGGAAGAACGATTCGAACCACAGCCGCGTCCACATCCAGCACATGCGCCCGACTCCACGCTGATCGTAGCGGCGCATGGAAGTGACTGCCGTGGCCTTTCGAATGCAGGTGTAACGTCCGAAACGTTCCAGCCGTTTCATCAGTTCACTGTTCTCGCGAACCTCCAGGTTTTCCTTGAAGCCACCGAGCTTCATGAAGTGTTCCCGCCAGCAAAGAATCACGCCCGAGCTGCCATGATGCAGCGAGGTCCGATGGATCAGGTTCTTCACGCCGTAAATCACGCGGTAGGCGAAACGCGACGAATCCGGTTTTCCAATCACCGTTCCGGCTGCGTGCCGTCGGGTGAACCGTTCTGAAATCGTGCGCAGCGCGTGCCGGTCGAGAAGCGTGTCGGCATCGAGAAAAACCAGAATGTCCCCCTTCGCCATGCGCGCACCGAGATTCCGCGCCACGCCAAGACATTTCTGTGAAAGCACCACAAGCCGGTCGCACAATTCCCTCGCCACATCCTCCGTCCGGTCCGTGCAGCCATTGGCGACAACAATGACTTCAAATTTCCTGAAACTCTGTCGGCGCAATGCGAGCAGCGTCTTTCGCAGATAACGCTCCTCGTTATGCGCGGGGATGATGACGGAAATGGTCGGTGCGCGTCGCGCTTTATGGCGTCTTGAACGGCGGAGAAGAGAACGTTTGCGGCTGAAGCCTTTGACCGGAAGCGTCCGGCCGGCGAATTGTCCCACAATGTCTTTGAGTTCCATGCGAAAAACGTGTTTCACCACCTGCGACAGTGCCATAAGGCAATACCCCTACCGTCCATCCGCCCGGTTACATATCAGTTCCCGCCAGCTTTGTGTACAAAATCATTTTCCAATTTTTGTAACAGTGAGCCGCGTTACGGCTGCCGTCAAATCCGCGCACACGCTCAAACTGCTCGGAGCTGCGCGACAATCTGACGAAACTTGCGGAGCAATGCTCCGCGCTCCGCTGGTTCAACCGGCTTTTGCAGAGATCGCCTGTCAGGCTTGTTCGTGTACCGGCAGTCACAAATTTGCATAACTTGGTGATTGTGCGCCCCATCCCATTGTGTTGAATTCCGCAATCATGAAACTCAGAACCATCCTTTCATTGATTCCCTCGCTTCTTCTGGCCACGGGTTGCGCCAGCAAGGTTTCCGCGGCGGCGACTGAGCCCGTCAGCACCGGAGCCGACAGCACCGGCACTCGCCTCGTAATCCATGCCGATCAAGGAACGAATGTCATCAACAAGAACATCTACGGCCACTTCGCCGAACATCTCGGACGCTGCATTTATGAAGGCATCTGGGTCGGACCGGACAGTCCCATTCCGAACACGCGCGGCATTCGCAACGATGTCGTCGCTGCATTGAAGGCGATCAAAATTCCAGTGCTTCGCTGGCCGGGCGGATGTTTCGCTGACGAGTATCATTGGAAGGATGGCATTGGACCGCGCGAGAAACGTCCGGCGATGATCAACACCCACTGGGGTGGCGTGGTGGAAAACAATCACTTCGGCACGCACGAATTCATGGATCTCTGCGAGCAGCTCGGAACCGACGCTTACATCTGCGGCAATGTCGGCAGCGGCACAGTCCAGGAAATGATGGAATGGGTCGAGTATCTGACCTCCAGCGCCGATTCCCCGATGGCCAATCTCCGCCGCCAGAACGGACGCGAGAAGCCATGGAAGGTCGCCTTCTTCGGCGTCGGCAACGAAAGCTGGGGTTGCGGCGGCAACATGACGCCGGATTACTACTCTGACCTCTATCGCCGCTACAACACGTTCGTGAAAAACTACGACCGCGACAATCCGATCGCCCGCTTTGCTTGCGGAGCGAATGCCGGCGACACTAACTGGACCGAAGTGGTGATGCGGAACGTCGGACGCCGCATGCAGGGACTTTCGCTGCACTACTACACCGTCCCGCGTTCATGGCGTCAGAAAGGTTCCGCCACGCAGTTCGACGAAGCGGAATGGCACACCACGCTCCGCAAATCACTCGAGATGGACGATCTCGTCCGCAGCCACGGCAAAATCATGGACAAATACGATCCGCAGAAGCGCATCGGCATGATCGTGGACGAATGGGGCACCTGGTATGACGTGGAACCGGGAACCAACCCCGGCTTCCTATATCAGCAAAATTCGCTGCGCGACGCGCTGGTCGCCGGCATCACGCTCAACATCTTCAACCAGCACTGCGATCGCGTGAAAATGGCGAACATCGCTCAAACCGTGAACGTGCTGCAGTCGATGATCCTCACCGACAAGGAAAAGATGGTCCTTACGCCGACCTATCATGTGTTTGAGATGTACACCGTGCATCACGATGCAACGCTCCTGCCGATCGATCTCAAGACGCAGAACTACAAGTCTGGAAACCACGAGATCCCGCAGGTGAACGCCTCGGCATCGCGGAGCAAGGACGGAAAAGTCCACGTGACACTCTGTAATCTCAGCGCGACCGAACCCGCTGAAATCGCGTGCGAACTGGCAGGCTTGAAGGTTCAGAAGATTTCAGGCCGGGTTCTCACCGCGCCGGCAATCAACTCGCACAACACCTTCGATAATCCGGACGTGGTGAAGCCGGCGGCGTTCAATGCTTTCAAGACAACCGATTCCGGTTTCTCAACAACGCTGCCCGCCAAATCAGTGGTCGTGCTCGCATTGGAATAAGTCTCTTTGCGGTTTGAACCGGGCGGCGTTCTGAAAAGAGCGCCGCCTTTTTTAATGCTGAACAGCGTCCTTGAGAATTCCGGCATCGCCTTTTAGCCTTCGCGGCATGGCATCGTTTGACATTGTTTCGCAGGTGAACTCGATGGAGATCGAGAATGCAGTGAACCAGGCAAAGAAGGAACTGGTCAACCGCTTCGATTTCAAAGGCAGCAAAGCCGAGATCGTGCTGGAGAAGAGTGAAATCAAGCTCAGCGCGGAAGACAGTTTCAAGGTGAAGACGCTGAACGAAATCGTCATCGGCAAACTCGCCAAACGCGGCATCAGCCTCAAAAGCGTCGAACAGGCCGACCCGGACATCTCACCGCTGGGCCACGCGCGCCAGAGCCTGAAAATCAAGCAGGGCATTGAAACCGCGGTTGCCAAGCAGATCACAAGCTTCATCCGCGACGGAAAGTTCAAAGTCACCACGCAGATTGAAGGCGACAAAATTCGCGTGTCTGGAAAAAGCCGCGACGAACTTCAGGCGGTGATAGGCGCAGTGAAAGCGAAAGATTTTCCAGTGCCGGTTCAGTTCATCAATTATCGTGATTGAAAAGGAATCCGCTCGTTCATTCACCCAGGGCGGCACCGGAACAGTTCGCGCCAGGCTTTAAACCTCCATGATCTGCCGATACTCCGGCACGATCACCTGCGCTTTCGGTTTCATTACGCGCAGCGTTTCGGCAAAGGCGAGCGCCTGGGATTCCTCGCCATGAATGACGGCGATTTTTTTGATGTTTCCGGTCAGCTTTTCGACATACGCGCGCAGTTCGTTTTTGTCGGCGTGACCTGAAAAGGAATCGATCGATGCCACCTGCGCCCGCACTTCATAAGGCTCGGCGAAAATGTTCACCGGACTTTTCCCGGCAAGAATCTGGGCGCCCAATGTGTGTTCCGCGCAGTAACCGACGAACAGAATCAGATTTCTCGAATCGCCGATGTTGTTCTTCAGGTGATGCCGGATGCGCCCCGCTTCGGCCATGCCCGACGCGCTGATGATCAATGCCGGCCCTTTCAGATCATTCAGCTTCATCGACGCCGACGACTCGCGAATATAAGTGAGATTCTCCATGCCGAATGGATTCTGCTTCTCGCGCAGGAACTGGTAGATCGTTTCGTTGAAGCATTCGGGATGGAGCCGGAAAATCTCCGTCGCATTCACGCTCAGCGGACTGTCCACGAACATCGGAATCTGCGGCAGTTTTCCAGCGTCAGCGAGTTGATGCAGCGTATAAACGATCTGTTGTGTGCGGCCCACAGAGAAGGACGGAATGATGATCTTGCCGCCACGCGCAACGGTGTCGCAGACCAGCCGTTCCACTTCAGCACCGGCGTTGATTTTCGGTGAATGCACGCGACCGCCATAGGTGCTTTCGATCTGAAGGAAATCGACATTCTCCACCGGCTGCGGATCGCGCAGGATGTCATCCGCACCACGTCCAATGTCACCGCTGAATAGATAACGGAATTTTCTTCCACCTTCCTGAACATCGAGAACCACCTGAGCTGATCCGAGAATGTGGCCGGCATCGCGAAACGTGACGGTCACACCCTCCATCACGGGAAAGGGGCGGTCATAATTGATGGCGACAAACTGGCGAACCGCTTTTTCCGCGTCCGTTGCGGTGTAGAGCGGTTCCACCGGGGGCAAACCTTTCTTCGCGCGTTTCTTCGACACGAACGCAGCGTCCGCCTGTTGAATCTGGGCTGAATCCTCCAGCATCACGCTGGCAAGATCGCGCGTCGCAAACGTGCAGTAGATGTTCCCTTCGAAACCCTGGATGCAAAGATTCGGAAGATTGCCGCAATGATCGATGTGCGCGTGGCTGAGAATGGCGGCGTCGATCGTTTTCGGATCAAAGGGAAATTTTCGGTTTCGCTCGATCGATTCCTCGCGGTGTCCCTGAAAGAGTCCGCACTCCAGCAGGAGACGTTTGCCGTTCACCTCGATCAAATACATTGAGCCAGTGGTGGTCCTTGTGGCGCCAAAGAAATGGATGCGCATGGACAGAGCCTGTTAAGTGCGCACGGCGACGTCAAGGTTGCGATGCTGTGCCATTAACTCCGTTAAATCTCATTAGCACCGCGCTTCGGCGCGGTGACGCACGATCTTTTCGAAGTTCAGCTGTTTTAACAGCTTTCCAAACACGTCCAACGCGAACGAGGAAGGCGACCATGACTTGCAGGTCTTCAAAACAACCCTTGACGCACTTCAGGCGGATCGTAAGGATTCCCGCCGTTCGAGGCAGCTGATCCCAACGCGTGGTTTCCCCCAAAGGGTGCGTTGTATCAGCCAAGGATGCCTCATTTCACAACAACAACTGGTCACTAGTGGATTAATGGAAGGTGAACCTATGAACAAAACGTCTGTCTTCAAATCAACCGCGTTCGGTCTTGCCCTGGCCTCATTTCTCTCCAGCGGAACCGCGCAAACCTGGATTGCCGATTCGAATGGCGATTGGAGCGATGCTCTCAACTGGCTTGGCGGGACGCCTGCGGATGGAATCGACGCCATCGCAGACTTCAGCACGATAGATATTTCCGGCCATCGCATCGTCACGCTCGATTCAAATCGAACGCTCGGGCATTTGAAATTCGGCGATCTTCTCGGAGCTCAGAATTGGACTTTGAACACAAATGCATCCGGCGATTCCATTCTCACAGTCGCGACATCGAGCGATCTGCCAACAATCACCGTCAGCAACAATGGCGTGACGAATCGAGTTTCGTTGGCCGGCACACAAGGTTTCGTAAAACTCGGCAGCGGCTGGCTGACATTGCAGGGAACCCCACCAAACACGTTCAGCGGAACGGCGGTTGTCAGCAACGGAATCGTGTATCTGAACAAACCGGCTGGAACCAATGCGATTTCCGGAGATCTCGAAATCCATTCCGACGCCATCGTTGCCTACACGAGCGCCAATGATCAGATCGCTGACTCAAGCACCGTTACGATTCATGAAGGCGGAATGCTGAACCTGAACAATCGTTCCGATACGATTCACACGCTGGTGCTCGATGGCGGCGTGCTGACAAACAACAGCGGCTCCCCTTCCCTTCAGACAACGTCGGGCTTCGACATCCGCAGCGGCAAAGCGTATTCCGTCCTGGCCGGCGCAGGCAAAAGCCTGATCAAAACGACCGCAGGCAAAGCAATCTTGAGCGCGAACAATTCGTTCACAGGAAGCGTTTTGATCGAGGCCGGCACGCTGCAGATCGGAAACGGCGGCACCACAGGAACACCCGGCGGTTCAGGAATTCTGATCACCAATCACGGCGAGTTGGTCTTCAATCGCGGTTCAGGTTCCACGCTCACCATCTCGGGAGTGATCAGCGGCAGCGGCTCGGTCACAAAGACCGGTCCCGGAACCGTGGCACTGACCGGCGCGAACACTTACTCCGGTGACACCACCATCAGCAACGGCACGATCAACATCAGCAGTTCCTCCACGCTCGGTAACGGGTCCGGAACGCTCATCCTTGCCGGCGGCACTTTGAACACAACGGCGAACCGATCCCCGTCCACCGCGCCCGTTTCGAATCCCATTCATATCACTGCCGACAGCGCCATCACAACGAGCAGCAGCGCCGGCACGGTGGAATTGAATTTCACCAGCAGTTCAATCACCGGTTCAGCGGGAACTCTTACTTTCCGAAACGACGGCGCGGACGCCGCAACCGATTCGTTTGAACCGAGATTTTCCGGCGCCGTGACAATCGATCGTCCGATCGTGATCGACAGCGGTTCGACCGGACAGACCCGGTTGAATCTGTTTAACACAAACGGAACCACTCAAACGTTCAACGCAGCGATCACCGGTTCGGGAAGCGTTCGCAAATCGATCGCATCTGGAACCGGCGGCGTCACAATCTTCAATGCCGCGAACACCTATTCCGGAACCACGCTGATCGCCAGTGGAACACTGCTTGTAAACGGCGAACTCGGGACCAACACCGTGACTGTTTCCAGCGGAGCGACACTTGGAGGAACTGGAATTGTTCATGGTGCAGTTCAGGTCCAGTCCGGCGGCATGCTCTCACCGGGAACATCCATTGGCACATTGAGCATCAACAACAGCCTCACACTCGCAGCAGGCAGCAAAACGTTGATCGACATCGATGCCACTGACAGCACGAGCGATCGGGTGGACGGACTGAGCAGTGTGGAGTTTGATGGAACGCTTCAGCTCAACATCACCGGCACGCTCAGCGCCGGCCAAAGCTTTCAGCTGTTCAGCGCCGGTGCGTATTCCGGGAAGTTCAGCAGCATCATTCCCGAAACACCCGGCGAAGGATTGATCTGGAACACGAACGCCCTTGCACTCGGCGTGCTGGCCGTGGTTTCCGAAAATGGTGTTCAACAACCGGCGATCACGGACCTGGTTCGGCTGGGCGATCGTAATTTTCAGTTCTCATTCAGCGGCACGGCCGGACAAGGTTTCAGCGTCTGGGGCTGCACGAATCTTTCATCGGGAGCCGATTGGATTCTGCTGACGAACAGTTCGTTTGGCACCGATCCGTTCGTCTTCATTGACCTTCAGGCGACCAATTATCCGCAACGGTTTTATCGAGTCAGCCTTCCGTGACGCAGTGTTCCTCGCAAGGCTCTTCCTTCATCGGAAGAGCCTTTCTTTTTTGCTGTGGCGGCCGCGAGAGGGTGTGATTAAAAGTGGGTGAGAAAAGGGAGGAATTGTTGAAGAATAAAGTGTACAAATTTAGCCACATTGCTATTTACAGTGGGGATGAAGAACAAGAAGACAAAGT
>Ga0065721_10004094_pt1 | contig 72187 bp, 60 predicted proteins | sample Mesricmetagenome_FD_59108 | JGI IMG/M metagenome (GOLD analysis project Ga0065721, IMG submission 59108) | Mesophilic microbial community from rice straw/compost enrichment Sample: eDNA_1 v2 (version 2) | ecosystem: Engineered > Solid waste > Grass > Composting > Bioreactor | place: USA: Davis...
TACCCGCCAGCCACATAAAACAGATGTTCTGGTTTACTGCCTCTTCTATTTTGCGGCTACTATAGATATTATTGATATAGCCATATACCAGCACTTTAAGTAACATGCGAGGGTGATAACTGCTGGTACCACCAGGTTTGTATTGCCTGAGTAGTTCGGTGATATCCACCTTCTCAAGTACCTCATTGACAACGCGTACAGGATGATTTGTCGCGATAAGGTCATTGAGGTCCGGCGGAAGCAACATCCCCTGGTTCTGATGGTTGTTCTTGAATACAACCGTTAATGTCTTACCTCTTGCCATGTAATATAAACAGCAAAAACAGTGCATTGTACCAAACCAGCAGACACTTTTTTTATACAGTCCAATTGTGGATAAACCCGCCTCAAAAACTGAAAATGAAAAAAGGCTGTCTCATTTACTTTTGAGACAGCCTCTTCATAACAATCGGTATGTGCGATCAAATTATTTGGCTGGCGTAGCTGCTACTTTATTTACATTTTGCGTCATTTCCATGGAGATGGCGCTTTTTTCCACTTTCATGTAAAAGCCGGGGCTGGTTTCCATTTCAATAGTACCGTCTTCATTCATTTTATTTACACGGCCATGAATACCGGCTATAGTCACGATCTTATCGCCTTTTTGTAAGTTCTCCTGGAATTGTTTGGCCATTTTAGCCTTTTTGGCCTGGGGGCGAATCATAAATAACCAGAAAACGAGGATCATACCGCCCAACAGGATCAATTGCATGGTTCCGGCGCCACCGCCTGCCTGCAAGAAAATAACTAAAGATGTCATTGTTTAATTTTGAAAATGTAAGAATTTGAAATTTTGATTCACGCCTGCCAGTTACTTCTTTACTACTTCAACATCGAAATGTACCACATGGTTCTGCTGGCCTTTTGTATTTGTTTCCACATAAATGTCCTTCTTGTTCATGCCTTCGCGGCCCTGGCTGTTGAAAGTGGCTTTGATAACCCCTTCGGCGCCGGGCGCTATAGGCTCTTTGGGAGGATCGGCGGCGGTACATCCGCAACTGGGACGCACACTACGGATGATCAATGGTTTATCGCCTGTGTTTTTAAACCTGAAAGATACATCCAGATTTTGCCCTTCGGCGATCCTGCCAAAATTTTGTACGGAATCAATCCATTGAATGGTAGTGAATTGACTTTCATCTACTGCAGCCTGGCCATGGCCGGCATTATTTGTTTGGTCGATATCGTCGCAGGCCGTCAAAGCAGCTGCTATACATAGTACCAAAAAAAAGTATCTCATCCAGGATTTTTTTTGCAAATCTAATCATTACCAGCCAATCAGGAAGGTTTGTGCGCACCATTTGGCGAAAATGCCACCTTATTCATCTTATTATCCCTGACCAGGTCTTTATGAATATTATCCAGTATGCCATTTACAAACTGACCGCTTTGCTGCGTGCTGTATTCCTTGGCCAGGTCGATGTACTCGTTGATGGTGACCTTGGGCGGAATGGTCTCGAAATACAGGAACTCACAAACACCCATACGCATCAGTATCATATCGAGTGATGCAATACGCTCGGGGTCCCAGTTCTTGAGTTTGGGTTTGATGTATTCCAGGGCCAGTTCCTTTCTTTCCAGTGTGGTTTGCAACAGGCTTCTGGCAAACTGCAATTTTTCCTTACTTATAAACTCCTGGAAATTATAGGGACCGGGTTTGTTGAGAAAGTTTTGCAGCAGCACGATCAGCATATCGGCATCATCGTCCCAATTGGTGAAATATTCTTCCAGGTAACTGATAAAACTTTCGTTGGGCAGCAGCAGGTTGTTGAATATATATTCCAGTATCTCTTTTTCTTCTTTTTTCTCCCTGCCCTGTACGGCTACGTATTGTTTGTATTTATCCGACTCCACCAACTCGAGATAGATCTTGCGCAGCAGTTCATTATAGTCCAGCAATTCCGGTTTATCTTCTTTTACAGCCTGTTTATAGGAGGGATGTTCCAGTATCTTCCAAAGGAGTTCATTGCCGGCGATCTTGATATTAACGTTCAGGTCTTCTTTGGTGGGCAGGTGTTTGGAGGCGCGGTTCCGGGCGTCGGTCTCGGCATAGCGGGCCACCTCGGTGATAAAATGTACCAGGAAAACAAATAGCTGCCGGGTTTGATCAAAATGCTTCTGCAACAGTTTGGCCGGCTCTCCGGGCTTGATGGGTTGACCGGCGCCGGTTTCTGCATACTGGCTTTCCACAGCATACAGGGTTTGCATTACTTTCACACGAATATTTCTTCTGCTGATCATCTTGCAAGAACTTGTTTTTGAGGGCACAAAGCTAACTGATTTTTAGCTGCGGCTCCCTGTTTTTTTGGGATTTTTAAGGAAGACAGAGGTCGGAGGTCGGAGGTCGGAAGTCGGAAAGTCCATGTATTTTCTGACCTCCGACCTCCGACTTCCGACTTCCTCCTTTACCAGGACAGATTGACACGAAACCACCGGGAACAGGGGTAGGAATTATATCCCATTCCTGCCATAGTTTACCGGTATCGCTGAAAAATTGACCTTTAAAACCAAATTGGTATAAAATTCGAGTACTTTTGCCGCCCGGCTGAAACTGCCGGGACGAACGCTTTGACTGACCTATGGTCAGCGTCGTTATTCTTCGTTTATCATCTAAAATCAAAAATTAATACACTATGGCCAAGAAGTTAAATGTTACCCCGCTTCACGACAGGGTAATTGTTAAACCAGCTAAAGCGGAAGAGAAAACCGCCGGTGGTATCATTATCCCCGATACTGCTAAAGAAAAGCCTCAACGTGGTACGGTAGTGGCTGCCGGCCCTGGTAAAAAAGATGAGCCCGTTACAGTAAAAGTTGGTGATACGGTTTTATATGGTAAATATTCAGGTACCGAGATCCAGATTGAAGGTGATGACCTGCTGATCATGCGCGAGAGCGATATATTAGCCATCGTGTAACGATGGCTGAAGTAAGAAGTAAGAAGTAGGATCTCATCATACTTCATACTTCATACTTCATACCTCATGCTTCATATTCAACAAATCTAAAAATTTACAAATTTACTAATATGGCAAAACAACTTTTCTTCGACATTGAAGCCCGCAATAAAATGAAAAAGGGTGTTGATACGCTGGCCAATGCCGTTAAGGTGACTTTAGGTCCCAAAGGCCGCAATGTGGTTCTGGAGAANAAATTCGGTGCTCCTTCTGTAACAAAAGATGGTGTTACCGTAGCTAAAGAAATTGAACTGGAAGATCCCATCGAGAACATGGGTGCACAAATGGTAAAGGAAGTTGCTTCCAAAACCGCCGACATCGCTGGTGATGGTACCACTACTGCTACCGTTCTGGCCCAGTCTATCATCGGCGAAGGTTTGAAGAACGTAGCTGCCGGCGCTAACCCGATGGATCTGAAACGCGGTATCGACAAAGCCGTTGAAAAAGTAGTAGAAGGCCTGCAGAATATGTCTCAGCCCGTAGGTATCGACAGCAAAAAGATACAGCAGGTAGCTTCCATATCTGCCAACAACGACGAAAACATCGGTAAACTGATCGCTGAAGCTTTCTCGAAAGTAGGTAAAGAAGGTGTGATCACTGTAGAAGAAGCCAAAGGCACCGATACTACTGTAGAAGTAGTAGAAGGTATGCAGTTCGACCGTGGATATACTTCTGCTTATTTCGTTACCAACAGCGAAAAAATGCAGGCCGAACTGGAAAGTCCTTATATCCTGATCTACGACAAAAAGATCAGCGCCATGAAGGACATCCTGCACATCCTGGAAAAAGTGGCTCAAAGCGGCCGTCCTTTACTGATCATTGCCGAAGAACTGGAAGGTGAGGCACTGGCTACCCTGGTAGTAAACAAACTGCGTGGCACCCTGAAAGTGGCTGCCGTTAAAGCCCCCGGCTTTGGTGACCGCCGTAAAGAAATGCTGCAAGACATTGCTATCCTTACCAAAGGTATCGTGATCAGCGAAGAGCAGGGTTACAAACTGGAGAATGCCGACCTCAGCTACCTGGGACAGGCTGCTTCTGTAACCATCGATAAAGACAATACAACTATCGTTGGCGGCAAGGGTAAAAAAGACGATATCAATGCACGCATCAACCAGATCAAATCTCAGATCGAAGTAACTACTTCCGACTACGATAAAGAAAAATTACAGGAACGCCTGGCTAAATTAAGCGGTGGTGTAGCCGTACTGTATGTGGGCGCTGCTACCGAAGTGGAAATGAAAGAGAAAAAAGACCGTGTTGATGACGCCCTGCATGCCACACGCGCTGCCGTTGAAGAAGGCATCGTACCTGGTGGTGGTGTAGCTTACATCCGCACTGTTGCTTCTTTGAATAAACTGAAAGGCGAAAACGAAGATGAAACCACTGGTATCGCTATTGTAAAACGTGCTATCGAAGAGCCCCTGCGCCAGATCGTGGCCAACTGCGGTATCGAAGGCAGCATCGTGGTACAAAAAGTAAAAGAAGGCGAAAACGATTATGGTTTTAATGCCCGCGCTGAAAAATATGAGAACCTGTTCCGCGCCGGTGTAATCGATCCTACAAAAGTTACCCGTATTGCATTGGAAAATGCAGCTTCTATTGCCGGTATGGTGCTCACTACCGAGTGCGTTATTGCCGACAAACCGAAGAAAGAAGAGCCTCATGTACATGGTGGTGGCGCTCCTGGTATGGGTGGCATGGACTATTAATGAAGTAGGAAGTAAGAGATATGAGGTAAGAAAAACGTATTTCATACTTCTTGAAAATAAAGTCCCGTTCCGGTTTTTCCGGGATGGGATTTTTTTTATACATTCACTTACCCCAAACCGTATTGTATGAGATCATTTTTTATCCTGGCCTGCCTCGTTATTACATTTTCCGGGAACGCCCAACAGGTGACCCTGATGAAGGAGGGAACCCGCCTCGAATACCAATCATATATACCCAAAACCAACCTGCTGGGTAAACACAAGGGTTATCACACATCGGTTAGACTGATATATACTGTCAATGCCGTTAGAGACAGCGGTTCCAATAAGGTTAGTTACATTACCAAAGAGGGTATTTCATTTAAAAATGCCAAAAGGGATACATATAAAAAACAGATCGTACTGGCAAGCAATGATAAATTATTCAGAATACCGTTTGACCTGTTCAATGCGGATACTTCTTTCCTGGCCGATTTATATCCTGCGTTGAAAAAACGTGGTTTTTTTGTTGCACATGCCGCACTCGACCAACCTGTTCATGTTTACATTCCACATGAGTTGGACAATGTACGTGAATTAAGTACCGATAAAAGCACCTGTCGTTTCGAGACAACCCTTCACGATTTTATGCCCGACGAAATGGCTAACAGACGGGCCAGTACCGGACCTGTGTTTAAGGACCCTTCGATGGATTTTGGACAAAAAACGGTGTTGGGAAGGTTGAAGGAAGAAGTAGAAATCAGGATCAATAAAGCAGCCGTGAATGGTAAACAAAACATCACGACGCCGGCTGGCAGCTTTTCGTGCTATAAGATCGTTCTGTATGCCGATATGGTTGCTATGAGAAAATCCCATCCCGTGCGGTTTATCCTGTGGTACGACCCCGCGATCGGTTGTATCAGGTTTGAAGGCGATGGTCCCATGAACACCAGTGGTTATGTTGAGTTGACTAAAATAGGTGGTTAGATATCATCTAAATTGTTGTAACTTTTAGGCAACCAAATACTGGTTGCCATGAGATACATAACCTGGTGCTTACTGCTGCTGTGCCAGTGTGCCCTGGCGCAAACAAACGACCCTCTTCAGAACAGCAGCGAAATTTCCGGTAACCCCTACCTGTTTAAAGACTGGTGTAACGGTACTGTACATTTTACCAGCGGCCGGATACTACATCAATTCAAATTGAAGTTCGACGTATTTAAGAACCTGTTGTTGCTGCAATTCGATGGAAACACCTTTGCAGCCGAAAGTAAGATCGATGAATTTGTAATGTACCCGAAATCCAAAACGAAAGATTCCCTGGTTTTCAGAAAGGGTTTTCCCAAAAGCGATAAAGGAACGGAGCAAACCTATTACCAGGTGTTGTTCACCGGTAAGGTGCAGTTACTGCGTTTGTTTGGAAGAACGGTGATACAGGAACACAACCTGGTGGTAAGCAACAACAAATACCGCAGCCGTATGGAAGAAGCAGAATACTATTATATGCTGCTGAACGATAGCCTGGTATTATTGCCCGGCAACCGTACCGAACTGGCTGCTCTTTTTCCACCGGGAGTAGGTGAGTTTATCCATCAACACCAGTTGAAGATGCGCAGCGTGGAAGATTATATTGCCGTGGTGAAAAAGTATAATGAATTGCTACCATAAAAAAAACATCCGTCCATTAGGGACGGCGTACAAAGTAACCGCCCCATAGGAGGATGATATGTTTACGGACCAAAACGGGTTACAGAGACTAAAAAGGAGTAGGTACTTTCTGTATATATGACGCAAACGGGCAGCGTTTGGTTGCACTTAATCTAACACTTTGATCTTGATGTTCTTCCACCTTACCTTGATGCCACCGCCCGAATGGATCTGCAGGGCAATAAAGCCTTCTCCCTGCCCGATCTTTTCATCCTTAAAAAACACCATTTGATGGCCATTGAGCCAGGTGGATACCTCGTCGTTGATCACTTTGATCCTTAATGTGTTCCATTCTCCCTGTTTCAGGCGCGCCTCGTCTTCGGCTTTGGGATGAATGAGCCACCCACGGCCATAACTTTCATAAATACCCCCGGTATGGGCGTTGAGCGGGGCTACTTCTACCTGCCAGCCGCTGATCTTTACCCCTTCGATGCTGCTGCGGAAGAAGACGCCGCTGTTGCCATTAGCCTCCTGTTTGAACTGCAGGGTGAGGTCGAAGTTTTTATAGCTTTCGTTGGTGGATAAATAGCCGTATTCTTTATCGGGACCGCTTTCGCAAACCAGTTCACCATTATCTACATACCATTTTTCGGTGCCATGGATGGTCCAGCCGGTGAGATCCCTGCCATTAAAAAGCGATTTCTTTTTTTGTGCATTAAGATGAAGGCTGAGCAGGAAAAAGCCCGTAACGATCAGGATATTTTTCATGAACTGAAGATACGAATTAGATCGTCAATGCTTTGATCAGCGATGCATGCTGCGGATACTGTGCCAGCAGGTCTTGTTGATGGGCCAGTTCAAAGTCGGCAAAATCAAAACCCGGCGACACTGTACAGCCGCATAATGTGTAGGCGCCATCCTCAGTAACCCGGGCGGCAAACCAGTTACCGGCGGCAATCACACATTGAAACTGTTCGCCATTGTCGGGGTTGTTACCCAGAAGGTGTTCGGTCAATTGGCCGGTGGCGCGGTCGATCTCATAAACAATCAACGGATCGCCATAGTAGAAATGCCAGGTTTCATCGCTTTTGATCTTGTGAAAGGCAGAGAACTGGTGCTGTTGTAACAGAAAATAAATGCTGGTGGCATAATTGCGCACGCCGGGAAATCCATCGGGAACAACAGTCATGGGCGAACGGTAGATCTCGCGAAAAGCGCCGCCTTCGATATGTGTTGACAGTTGCAGTTTTTTGATCCAGTAATCGGCCGTACGCATAGTTAGGGTTCAATTTTTACCGAACGGTCTCTACGCGGGCCCCAGTACCAGTTGTGCAGGGAGTCTTTCATGCGTGCGGTATCGGCCGGTGTGCCGGGCAGCATGACGTATATCTTGTATAAGTTGCTGTCAACTGTTTGCAACTCCACGCGAGGTTTGAGCATATTGTACCGCCGCATGGCCGATGCTTCGCGGGTAAAGGTTTCCAGTACAAATTTATACTGGCCGGCAGGAGCGGTAACAGTTGTAGTTGTTGTAGTAGTCGCCGATGCATTGTCAGGCTCTGCCGCCTGCAGCACCTGGCTGTCTTTTTTGATCACTCTTTCCAGCGCCTGGGCCGGTGAATCGATATTGTGCACGTATTGCGATACACGCGAGGTGGTATCGCTTGCTGTGGTGGTGGCGGGCGTATTATTGGCGGTCACTACCGGCTCGCTGGTTTTGGAATTATACAGGGTATAACCGCCCCATACAATCACAGCCAGACCAACCACTACACCAACGCCTATAAGCAGGCGGCGTGTATTGTTGGATTGTGCTTCGTACGGGTTATCGTCGAATACCGATTTCTTTTTTGCCGGTTTTTCGTTTTCCCATTCATGTACGGGCAAGGCCGGTAATGGTTCCAGGCGCTGCACTACGGGGGCGCCGGGTGTAAACTCGTACACGCCTTCCTTGTTTTTTTGCAGGGTGCCCACACCTTCCACATGAAAGGGTTTGCCGATATTGAGCATCAGCTTGCCGTCGGCCACAAAGGTTTCGAGATCCGACTCGGCCAGCGGCCTTATTTTACCGGTATGTTTGCGTATAAAATCGATGAGGGAATCGTCGGGCCGGGTTATTGTTTTTTGAGCGAAATGAATATGTTCAAGCAGATCACGCGAATTTCCGATACTTTGCACATCAATGTCTTCGTCCAGGTAAAAACTACCTATGCCGGGCAAATTCAGGACCTTATTTTGGTAAAAATACTGTGCTATTAGAACGGATATTTTCAAGAGATGTGAGGATTTTGGTGTAAGTTAATCATAATTTGCGTGTAAGCAAATGGTCTACCGGGGTGAAGTTATTATTTTTGCAGGAAGTTTATTGTTTTGTGGATTAATTTCTTATGCATGTTAACGGACACAGAAAAACAGTTTTTACGATACTGGGAAGAGAATCGTTTACGTGAAAAAAAACTGAACAAACAGTTGCTGGTTGGTTTGCCCATCGGGCTTTTGTTTGCGGTACCGGTACTCATTATTTTGTTTACAGGAAGGTTCTGGTACCAGCGGGCCGAAATGCAGGCCAATGCCAGTTCAAGCCCTGTTGTGCTGATCATAGCCATTGTTTGTATTGCCGTTTTTGTCGCCGTATTTTACAAACGCCACCAGTGGGAGCAGCGGGAGCAACATTATCTTGAATTAAAAGCCCGCGAACAGGAAGAAAAAGAGGATGGCCAGGTGCACTGATTTGTATTATCCGAATGTGTTATATTATTCAAAAGCAGCTATTGGGAAATAGTGCTTGTCTATTGGCTGGATTTGGAGCTACCAAAACAAATTCTGATGAGAAATTCTGTATGGTGTTTGATTGGGTTGATCTTTTTATCGGGCGGATGCCTGAAAGATAATAATCGTTGTGAACCCAATGGAAGCGTGGCGCCCGCCCCGGAAGTACAGGCGGTACAGGATTATCTTACCGGCGCCAGCATCACTGCTACCAAACACAGCAGCGGTTTGTTTTACAATACCATTAGTAGCGGCGATGGTACGGCCCCCAATGTTTGTTCTACCGTAAAAGTTGATTTCACAGGCAAACTTACCAATGGCACACAGGTAGAAGTAGGTCACGATATTCATATCAACCTCAAGTTCCTGGTGGCCGGATGGCAATTAGGAATGCCCCTGATAAAACCAGGCGGCCGCATCAAACTGTATGTACCGCCATCGCTGGGTTACGGAAGCGCCGGTAAAAAAGACAGCGTGGGCAATGTGGTGGTACCTCCCAACTCGATATTGATCTACGACATCTCGCTGAAGCAGGTGGAATAAATAAACTGCGTTTTTTTTAGTTACATTTGTTTGAAACTACATGATTTGGCACACGAATCCATTTCTGTTTTTGATATTTTCAAGATAGGCGTGGGGCCATCCAGCTCACATACCCTTGGGCCCTGGCGCGCCGCACAACAATTCCTGCAATCATTAGAACAACGGCAACAACTGGCCAACGTACAAAGCGTGCGTGTGTTGTTATATGGGTCGCTGGCTAAAACCGGCAAGGGGCATGGTACCGATGTAGCCGTGCAACTGGGGCTTAGCGGTGATGATCCCGTGACTTTTGAAGTGGAACTGATCGACGCAAAGATGCAGGACATACGCACCATGAAAAAGCTGCTGCTGGGTGGTAACCATGAGGTGGATTTTGATCCGCAGGAAGACATCGAGTTCCTGTTTACCGAATCGCTTCCCTTTCATCCCAATGCATTGACCTTTTTAGTGACTATGCTGCATGGCGATCAGTTTGCCGAAACCTATTATTCGGTGGGTGGTGGATTTGTAGTGAAAGAAGGTGAGCAGGCAACAGGTGGTACTTCGGTATCATTACCCTTTCCCATCGATAACGCCGGCGACCTCTTGCATTGGTGCCGTAAAACCGGTCTTTCTATCAGCGAGGTAGTGATGGAGAATGAAAACAGTTGGCGGCCTGACGAAGCTACGCGCAATGGTGTTTTAAAAATATGGCAGGTGATGAAGGATTGTATGTACCGCGGCTGCCATGCACAGGGCATGCTGCCCGGTGGTTTGCAGGTAAAGCGGCGGGCTGCCGATTTGAATAAGAAATTGTTGCAGGGAAGAGGTTATACCGATTTTGATAGTTGGATAGCAGCCATCAGAGCAGGTGGAAATGATTTTAAGTATATACTGGATTGGGTGAGTTGTTTTGCGCTTGCCATCAATGAAGAAAATGCTTCGTTTGGCCGCGTGGTAACGGCGCCCACCAATGGGGCGGCAGGTGTGATACCGGCCGTGCTGCATTATTTTATAGTGTTTTGCGAGGCGGAGAAAGAAGAGAAGATTTTGCAGTTTATGCTTACCGCATCGGAGATAGGCAGCATATTTAAAAAGGGAGCAACTATTTCAGCGGCCATGGGAGGCTGCCAGGCCGAGATTGGTGTGTCGAGCGCGATGGCGGCCGCCGGTCTTACCGAGGTGCTGGGCGGCACCCAGCGCCAGGTATTGATGGCGGCGGAAATTGCCATGGAGCATCACCTGGGGCTTACCTGCGATCCTATCGGCGGGCTGGTACAGGTGCCCTGCATAGAGCGTAATACCATGGGCGCTATCAAGGCCATTACGGCATCGCAATTGGCCTTGCAAAGCACGCCCGATTTTGCGCGGGTGAGTTTGGATACCGTGGTGAGCACCATGTGGGAAACCGCCAAGGACATGAGTTTTAAATACAAGGAAACCGCCGAGGGCGGGCTGGCGGTGCATATACCATTGAGTTTGCCGGAGTGTTAGGTTACCCACCTGCCGTCCCTGGCGGGACGGGGGCGATTTGCATGGCGTTTTTTCTACCCACCCGCCGTCCCTAACGGGACGGGGGCGATTTTCATGGTGGTTTTTCTACCTACCTGCCGTCCCTAACGGGACGGGTTGGATTTTCACGGCGTTTTTTCTACCCACCGTCCGTCCCTAACGGGACGGGTTTGATTTTCATGGTGGTTTTTCTACCTACCTGCCGTCCCTAACGGGACGGTTTCGATTTTCATGGTGGTTTTTCTACCCACCCGCCGTCCCTAACGGGACGGGTTCGATTTTCATGGTGTTTTTTCTACCCACCTGCCGTCCCTGGCGGGACGGGTTCGATTTTCATGGTGGTTTTTCTACCCACCTGCCGTCCCTAACGGGACGGGGGCGATTTTCATGGTGGTTTTTCAACCCACCCGCCGTCCCTAACGGGACGGGGGCGATTTTCATGGTGGTTTTTCAACCCACCTGCCGTCCCTGGCGGGACGGGTTCGATTTTCATGGTGGTTTTTCTACCTACCTGCCGTCCCTGGCGGGACGGGTTCGATTTTCATGGTGGTTTTTCTACCTACATGCCGTCCCTAACGGGACGGGTTTGATTTTCATGATGGTTTTCTACCCACCGGCCGTCCCTGGCGGGACGTAGATAATTGCAATGTGAAAGCGTCCCGTTAGGGACGCCCGGTCTGTAGCAAATATGTTGCAAGGTATTGCGTCCCGTTAGGGACGCCGCTTTAATTCATGCCTGGGTTTACATCGATCTCCTGCAAGTCCATTTCCGAATAATCTTTCACCACATTATACAAGGTATCCCTTTCTACCGGTTTGCGTTTCGCTTGTTTGATCAATGTTACCAGCTGCGCAGTACTCATAGCCGGGTTTTGTTCTTCTGAACCCGCCATGGAATATATCTTCGTAGAATCATCGATGGTGCCATCGATATCATTCACACCAAACGACAGCGTCAACTGCGCATTGTGCCTGCCCAGCATAGGCCAGTAGGCTTTGATGTGCGGGAAATTATCCATATACAAACGGGCAATGGCATACATACGCATATCTTCTATCACCCCCGATTCCGGCACATGGCTCATATCGTTTTGCTTATTACGGAACTTGAGCGGTATAAAGGTGTTGAACCCACCGGTTTTATCCTGCAGTTGACGCAGGCGCTCCATATGATCGATGCGGTGTTGGAACGATTCGATATGCCCGTACAACATGGTGGCATTGCTGTGCATGCCCAGCTGGTGGGCGGTTTCATGAATTTTCAGCCAGCCCTCGGCATCCACCTTATCGGCGCAGATCTGGTTCCTGATCTCGGGGTCGAAGATCTCGGCGCCGCCGCCGGGTAATGAATCCAGCCCCGCTTCGTGCAGGTAACGCATGCCTTCTTCCACCGTTTTTTTGGCTTTACGGAACATATAATCCAGTTCAACGGGTGTAAAGCCTTTGATATGCAAACCGGGCCTGTGCGCCTTTATTTGACGCAGGAGGTCGGCAAAAAACTCCAGTGTTAATTTGGGATGCACACCACCTACGATATGCACTTCGGTAACGGGTTTGCCATCGTAGCTTTTTACGATGTTCAGCATTTGATCGGTGGTCAGTTCCCAGCCTTCTTCGCGATGGGCATAGAGGCGGGAATAAGAGCAAAACGAACAGGCAAACACACACACATTGGTGGGCTCGATATGAAAGTTGCGGTTGAAATAGGTGGTATCACCATGCAGTTGTTCGCGCACATGATTGGCCAGTGCGCCTACAAAGGGCAGACTGCCTTTTTCGAATAATTCCAGGCCTTCCTGGGGACTGATGCGTTGGCGGTTGAGAATCTTTTCTGCGATGGTGCGCAGCGCCGGGTCCTGCTCAGCAGCTACAACAGACTGTATGGTGCTCATGAATCGAATTTTCTTTCTAACAAATAAAACGGCGGTAAAGTTACGGCATTTTACATCAGGGCGCCGGCAATGGTGCCACACATCAGGCAGGCGATGGTGCCGCCGATCAGGGCCTTTATACCCAGTTCGGTTAAGTTGCGCCGCTGGTTGGGCGCCAGTTGGCTGATACCGCCTATTTGTATACCAATGGAAGCGAAGTTGGCAAAGCCACATAATGCATACGTGGTAATGAGTATCGATTTGGGGTCGGTGATCTGACCACTGTTTTTCATGGCGCCAAAAGAACCATAGGCAACAAATTCGTTGAGTATGGTTTTTTCGCCCAGCAACTGCCCCACCAGTACCATATCGTTCGTTCGTACGCCAATAAGCCAGGCAACAGGCGAAAAAATATAACCGAGTATCATTTGTAACGAAAGAGAATCGTAGCGGCCGCCTGTAATACGGGCAATATCGTCGTTGATACCGAGCCTGTATCCAACAGCGCCCAACAGGTAATTACACAAATACATCAGGGCGGTGAATACGATGAGCATGGCGCCCACATTGACGGCCAGTTTCAACCCATCGGTAGTACCCAGCGAAATGGCATCCAGGAAATTGTCGCCAATCTTTTCACGGGGTACTTTCAACTCGCGGATGATATTTTCTTTTTGCGGGAAAAGAATTTTCGACACCACAATGGCGGCCGGTGCGCTCATGATGGTTTGGCTGAGCATGTGCAGGGCAAAATAACTTCGCTGCGCCGGGTCGTCGCCGCCCAGGAAGCCTATATAAGCGCCCAGTACACTGCCTGCGGTGTTGGCCATACCACCCACCATGATACACAACATTTCAGAGCGGTTCATTCTATCCAGGAAAGGCCTGATCATCAGCGGGGCTTCAGTTTGCCCCAGGAAAATATTGGCAGCGGTAGACACGCTCTCGGGACCGGATATACCCAGCTTTTTGAGCATCCAGGCAAATACATACACGATCTTTTGTAATATACCCAGGTAATACAAAACGGCAGACAACGCGGCAAAGAATATGATATTGGGCAGGGCCTGTACGGCAAAGATGTAAGCCCAGTTCCCCGATTGATCGGCCAGGTTGCCAAACATAAATTTAATGCCCTCATGGCCGATATCGATGAGGTCGACAAATTTATCGGACAGCCACACAAATATGGCCTTGATAAAATTCACCTTTAACACACCCAGTGCAAAACAAACCTGCGCCACGATGCCGATGCCCACCAGTTTCCAGTTGATCGCCCGCCTGTCGTTGCTGAGGGCATAACATACAAAGATGAGGAAGAACATGCCAAGCAAGCCGCGCAGGATGTTGTCTAATACCGGGCTCATACAGTTGATTTGGGTGAAAGGAAAATAATACCAATATAAGCGTTTAAAACAAAAAAGCAGGCGTTATGGCCTGCTTTTGAACGTTAGACGGTAAATATAGTACAAACAAACATAAAAAAGCGGCCCGGCAAATGGTGCCGGGGCCGCTTTTAATTCTTTATCAAAACTGCTTATATATGCTGTTCGATCTTTTTTACAAAATTGCTCTTGGGCTGCGCGCCAACCAGTTTGTCTACTACTTTACCACCTTTGATGAAGATGATGGCGGGAATGGAAGTTATGTTAAAGCTGGTAGACAGTTGCGGGTTCAGGTCCACGTTTACTTTGCCCACGTTTACCTTGCCGTCGTATTCTTTTGATAACTCTTCCAGTACAGGGCTTATCGCACGGCAGGGTCCGCACCATTCTGCCCAAAAATCTACTACAGACAATTTTTCTGAAGAGAGCACTTTATCCTGAAAGTTACTATCTGTTAATTCTAAAGCCATATGTTTAATATTTAGTGTAAAAGTGATAAATTATTTTCTAAAATTTTGTCATTTTTCTTACCCCTCTATACCGGCAAATTTGCAACCAACCCGAAATTGCTGACCCTGTGGCATTTAGCCGGTTCAGGAAGTGACAACCTGCACATCCATTTCAGGTCTTTCCTGTAAAAAGGCGGCCATTTCGTCATTCATTTCAAACCCGGTTTCGATGGTCTGCAGGGTGATCTTACACTGGCTTTTGGGTTCTTTGATATTAAACTTCAAACCCGAACGGCCGGGATAGGTTTTCAGGTTCTTTTCCAGGAAGTTCAGCATGCCTTCGTCGATATGCCTGGCTTCGATATCAATAATAACCTGTTTGGTGAGATTTTGTTTAATGCTCTCCAGCAAAATGATCTTATCTACCTTAAACTCATACTCCTGTTTGTTGAAGCGTTGTTTAAAGAAACCGGTTACAAACAGGTTCTTGCCTTTTTCGAGGTAGTTGGTAAAACGCATATAATCGTCGCTCCACAACATGAACTCACTTTTACCGCTATAATCCTCGATGGTAAAGGCCCCAAACTGGCGGCCGGTTTTGGTAACCCGGTGCTGTGCATCCACCACCAGCCCGGCCAGGCGGAAGCTACGCCCGGGATTGTTTTGCAGGCTCAGCGTATCCTTGATCTCGTTGAACTCGCTGAGGGTGGTAATGCCATAATGTTTTATCTCGAACCGGAAATGGTCGAGCGGGTGGCCGCTCATAAACATACCGGTCACTTCTTTTTCGTAATTCAACAACTCGGTGAGCGACCAGGGCTCACAGGGCGGAATTTTGGGCGGCGGTATTTCCATTACGTCGTCCATGCCGCCAAAAAGGGTATTGCTGGTATTCATGTGCTGCGCCTGGTAGATATTCCCATACCGTACGATCTTTTCCAAACCGGTAGTGGTATCGTTTTGGGGAACATGGAAATACTGGGCGCGGTGCAGATCGGGGAAACAATCGAAACTACCGGCATAGGCCAGGCTTTCCAGCGTTTTTTTGTTAACGGTACGCTGGTTGATGCGTTTGATGAGGTCGAAGATAGACAGGTAGGGACCGTTTTTCTGTCTTTCCTCGATGATGCTTTCCACGGCCGCTTCACCCACGCCTTTCAAACCACCCAGGCCAAAACGGATGTCGCCATTTTTATTTACCGAGAAACCTTTTTTCGATTCGTTGATATCAGGACCTAATACCTTTATACCCATTCGTTTACACTCCTCCATAAAGAAGGTCATCTTTTCAATGCTGCCGGCGTTGTTCAATACGGCGGCCATGTACTCCGATGGATAGTGGGCTTTAAGGAAGGCCGTTTGATAGGCTACATAAGCATAGCAGGTAGAGTGCGATTTGTTAAAGGCGTACTGGGCAAATGCCTCCCAGTCGGTCCATATCTTTTCCAGTTTATCGGCCGGGTGCCCCTTGGCGGTGGCGCCGCTGATAAACTGGGCCTTCATTTTATCCAGCACCGCCTTTTGTTTTTTACCCATGGCCTTACGCAGTACGTCGGCATCGCCCTTGCTAAAACCGGCCAGCTTTTGGGCCAGCAGCATCACCTGTTCCTGGTATACCGTAATACCGTAGGTATCTTTCAGGTATTCCTCCATCTCCGGCAAGTCGTAGGTGATGGTTTCCCGGCCATGTTTACGGTCGATAAAGTTGGGGATATAAGCCAGCGGGCCCGGGCGGTACAGGGCGTTCATGGCAATAAGGTCCGAAAACTGGTCGGCCTTCAGATCGCGCAGGTATTTTTGCATACCCGGACTTTCAAACTGGAACGTACCGATGGTATCGGCACGCTGGTACAGCTCAAAGGTCTTTTTATCGTCCAGCGGTATGGTATCGATGTCGATTTCCACACCATGGTTTTCCTTGATCAGCCGCAGGGCATTTTTGATGATGGTAAGGGTTTTTAAACCCAGGAAGTCCATCTTGATGACGCCTGCATCCTCGATGATGCTGCCTTCAATTTGTGTTACCCACAAACTGGAGTCCTTGGCCGTACAAACCGGTATCAGGTCGGTAAGGTCCTGCGGGGCGATGATGATACCCGCCGCATGGATGCCCGTGTTACGCACCGATCCTTCCAGCCTTTCGGCTTCGTGCAGTACCTGACTGGGCAGGCCATCGCTTTTGTATATTTCGCGGAGCTTTTTAACTATTTCAAGATCGTCGGCGCCTATGCCGTCTTTTTCTTCCAGCGATTTTTCGCCGTCCTTGGTATAGAGGGGCGCATGCAGTACACGGCGCAGTTCGATACCCGGTTTTTCAGGCACCATTTTGGCCAGCGCATTCGATTCGGCCAGGGGCAGGTCCAGGGCGCGGGCCACGTCTTTGATACTCATTTTGGCGGCCATGGTACCATAGGTGATGATCTGGGCTACCTGGTTCTTACCGTATTTATCTACCACATAATCGATCACTTTCTGACGGCCTTCATCATCGAAGTCGGTATCGATATCCGGCATCGACTTACGGTCGGGGTTCAGAAAACGTTCGAACAGCAGGTTGTACTTGATGGGGTCGATATTGGTGATGCCTATACAATAAGCCACCGCACTGCCCGCGGCCGATCCACGACCGGGGCCAATGAATACACCCTGCTCGCGGCCGGCCTTGATAAAATCGCTCACGATGAGGAAGTAACCGGCAAAACCCATGGTTTTGATGGTAAACAGCTCAAAGTCGAGGCGTTCCTGTATTTCAGGTGTAATGTCTACATATCGTTCTTTAGCGCCTTCGTAAGTAAGGTGCTTCAGGTATTCCCACTGGTTCAGGTTGCTGTCTTCCGTGATCTGGAATTCTTTGGGAAGGGGGAAGGCAGGCAGCAGGATATCTTTTTTCAGGTTCAGCAATTCCACCCGGTCAACGATCATATTGGTATTATCGATGCTTTGGGGGATATCGCTGAACAGCGATTTCATTTCGTTGGTGTTCTTAAAGTAGAACTGGTCGTTGGGGAATTTAAAGCGCCGGTCTTTTACGTTGGTATCATCGTTTACAAAATCGTCGTAACCCGGTGTGGCTTTCTTTTCGCCGGTGTTGATACAAAGTAAAATGTCGTGGGCGTTGTAATCGTCACGGTCCGTATAATGGCTATCGTTAGTGGCAATGATGGGAACATTGTATTTTTTCGAGAACTTCAGCAGCACCTGGTTGATCACTTCCTGCTCCTTGATATTGTGGCGCTGGATCTCGATGAAATAATCTTCGCCAAACATATCGAGCCACCATTTGAATTCCTGCTCGGCTTTTTCTTCGCCATCGTGCAGGATGGTTTGCGGCACATAGGCGCCGATACAGCAGGTGGTGGCAATCAGTCCTTCGTGGTATTTTTCGATCAGGCTTTTATCGATACGGGGGTACTTGCTGTACATGCCCTCGATATAACCCAGGGAAGTTAATTTGATCAGGTTCTGGTAGCCGTTTTTGTTTTTGGCCAGCAATACCTGGTGAAAACGCTCGTCTCTTTGTTCTTTTGAAAATACCTTACGATGCCGGTCTTCTACTACGTAAAACTCGCATCCTACAATGGGTTTTACTTTCAGGGAACCGTCGTCGTTTTTATGTTTATAGGCTTCGCTTACAAATTCGAAAGCGCCAAACATGTTACCATGGTCGGTGATGGCGATGGCGGGCATATTGTCGTTAATGGCTTTTTTGTATAAAGCCTGAATGGAAGCGGCGCCATCGAGCAATGAAAACTGGGTATGAACGTGCAGGTGCGAAAATTTACACATATCGTCCTTAGTCTCTCCTTTAAAGAAATAAGGCCTTCATTTCCAACATGAAAACCTTCCTGATTAAAACACGAATTTGGCACATAAAGTTCTTTCTTCCAGTTGAAATAGATCACAATTTTTGCACACGTCAAACTGGCAATGTATTTGCTGCCTATGAAGGCCCAAAAATCTTGTTTTGTGATGAACCGGGTCGTTTTTATTTCCGTATTGATGCTTATTTCCCTGACTGCGGCAGCCAGGCACCGTGGTGTTGGTTTTGTTGTGGCAGATACTGCCGTGAAGCCGGGGCCAAAGGGGCCGCTGGCGGAGAAACTGGAAACAAAAGCTGTTAAACCGGCTGCTGCGGTTAAAAAAACGCCCACTGTCAAAAAGGCTCCGGCCGCTTCAGCTACACCGGTAAAAAAATTACCGGCTTCAAAAGCTAACACAACCACCAAAAAAGCGGTCACCACCAAAACAGCCACGTCTAAATCACGCCCGCGCAAACCCAAAAAAGGAATCGGGATAGAACTATTTACTCCCTTAACATTCAAATACGCCATATTACTGGATGTACCTGTTGAAAAAGTAACCGACGAAAAATTGTTGGAAGTACTGGAACACTGGTATGGCACCCGTTACCGCTATGGCGGCAAGTCAAGAAAGGGCATCGACTGCAGCGCCTTTACCCAGGCATTTATGACCAGTTATTTCGACTACAAACTGCCGCGCACCGCAGAAGAGCAATATACGGCCAGCAAACGCATTAAAAAGAAGAAGCTGCGCCAGGGCGACCTGGTATTCTTTAAAACAAGGGGACCAAAAGGAGGAATAACGCATGTAGGCGTATACCTGATGAACAACCGCTTTGTACATTCCGCCACCAGTACGGGTGTACGGATCAGTAACCTCAACGAAGATTATTACAAGGCAAAATATGCCGGGGCCGGAAGAATAAAATAGCTGTTAGGCGGCGAGATAAAAAGTGACCACCGTGCCCTCGTTACGCTGATTATAAATGTTTATGTTCCCGCCCATGCTGCGTGCCGCTTCCATGACCTGTACAAAACTATTGGCCACCGTGCTGTGAAAGCTGGCGCCATTGTGGCGAACACGAATCTGTACACCCGTATCGGTTTGCCTGGCTTCTACCCGAATGCACACACTTTTTGAACTGCTGATGGCATTGGTGAGCAGGTTACCCACCACAAAGGCCAGTGTTTGTTCATCGGCATGCAGGTGCAGGCTGGCATCTACATCGTTGATGATAAAACTTTTCCTGCTTACTGCCAGGGGCATAAAGCTTTTTTGTAAGCGGTTGACGATTTGATGAAGCGAAATGGCGGTTTGTGTTGACAAGCTTTTCATAACTGAGGATATTTTTTTGTTCCAATCGTTAATTCGGTTTCACAGGGTACGTATTAAAAACCGTTGTTGTATGAATGCTAAAAATCTCAGGCTTTATCGAGGACTCCGTTAGCGAATCGCTATAACAAAATAACGGTCCGGGAGCCCCGGAAGGATCAGGAAATGCGTTATAACTGAAGAAAATAGACTGAATTTGGCCCGCCACTACATATTTCTATTTATTTCTACCCGGTGCATGATAAAAGCCGCCCTTTGCTGAACCGGGCCAATGGGAACTTCGATCACCTCATACCCACATTCCATATAGGTTTCTTTGAGGATATGATAGGTAGCAACGGCTTCTGTAAAATCCTGTTTTCTTTCCGTATCGGTGGTATAAATTTCTTTCCAGGGCGGAAAAATAAAAACCTGTTGGTTACAACGGCAGTTGAGGGCGGCTTCCTGCAATGCCTCATCCTGGGGCGCATCGATGAGTTTACCATATGCGATCACATCGGGAATGCCCCGGTCGAAAAAACAGGTGGTATCGGGCGCCGCATGAAATGCCTGTATGGTTTGTTCGGCCATGATCTGTTTGTACAGCAATGTATCGCGCCAGGGCAGGGCCTCGCCGCCGCCGGCCATTTGTTCACGAATGATGGCGCGCGCCACTTCGGGTATCACCAGGCAGCCTGGTTGTTGCTCCAGTACATCCAGTACGGATGTTTTGCCTGCACCGGGTCCGCCGGTGACGATGTATGCGTTGTGCTTATACTGTTTCATGAGAATATCGCTGCTTAAATCCGCAACCGTTTCCTGACGGTTTGCCAAACCGGTATAACATCCGGCGACAGATCGAGGAGTAAGATGCCGGTAATGTACATACCCATAAATACCGTGCTGCGTAATACGATCCATCCAAACCCGGTAAAGCTGCGGAAAAGATACCAGGAAAGGAGAAAACATACCGCTCCCAGCAATACAGTGTACAAGGTTTTTATGGTGAACGGCTGCATGTTGAACCGCTTCCACAAAAAAGTATAACGGATGGCGTTATAGATGGTAATGGAAACCAGGTTGGCGATGGCCGGGCCCACCACACCCATTCGTACTGTTAAGAAATAATTCAGGGGCAGTATCATGGCCAGCAATATCATGCCGCTGATAAATTCGAACCGCCAGAAGGTGCTGGTGGCAATGATCTGCGCGTTTAAGCCCGTACCCAGGTCAATCACCCGCATGATGCCGATGAATAAAAATACCTGTTGCGAATCGAGATAGCCCTTTTTTAAATTGAACGTTAATACGCCATCCGTAAAATTGATCCAAATGAGGGCAAACATAGCTACCGCAAAAATCAATTGGTTGATGCTGGAGCGCTGGTAAATGCGGTTGATGGTGCTATAGTCCTTGTCTTTCCAGGCCTGCGATAACGGACCTACGGCAGCAGAGGCCACGGCGCGTTGCGGCGCCTGTATGAGGCTGGCCACATTTTGCGCCAGTGTGTAAATACCTACGAATGCCATACCATTTTCCACCACCGAACCAATCACCAGGGTATCGAACACCTGCGCAATATTAAAGATGAGGCTGCCACCCCATACAAAGGAAGCCAGCGTGAGTATCTTTTTATAAAATTTCCTGGTAACGCGGCTGATCCTGAAACAAAAATGCAGTTTTTTGGTAAGGATAAGATAGGCTACCAGTATCAATGCAATCAACAAATAAGTGAATGCATACAGTTTGATGAACAGGTCAAAATCGCGAATGATGCCTGTCATAAAACCAAAGATCAGCAGGGTGGTAATGATACGGAACAATACTTCCCTCAAAAAATTGGTGAGCACCGATTTCCTGAATTGCCAGGCAAATGCCTCAAACAGCGAAAACATCGACAACCCAAAACCAAAGGGGAACAACCAGTAATAATATTGCACCACCTCCGGGGAGTTGCGGCTGTATTTTTGAATAACGAGGTCTTTAAATACAAGGCCGCCTGTGATCACCAGTACAAACCCTGTGAGGCTTACCAGCAGGGCAAGCGTCATCATATCATTCTTTTCAGGCGGCAGGTTGTCGTTATAATACGGATAAAATTTGTAGATATAGGTCATCATGCCCAGGTTCGACACCGATAGCATCACCGTGGCAATGGCAATAAAAGTACCCTGCAGGCCATACTGTGCCTCTGTAAATCCCTTGGCAAAGAGGTAGGTATTTACAAAACCCAAAGCAAACCCTATGTAAACAACAATCGATGAAATAATACTATGCCGCCGGATACTCATTTTTTCGTTTTAATATAAAAGTTCTTGTCTACACTGAATGTACCGGGTGCATTTTTGGTGGTCAGCGTTTTCCAGTTTTCGGTAGGTTGAATCCACTCCGTGGTATTACCCCAGGTCACTTTCAACGGCATGGTGAATCCTTTGATGCAATTGGTAAAACGGTATTTTATTTCCTGTCCTTTTACCTGGTATTCCAGCACTGGAATTTTGGTGGTGCGCAGGTACTGGTCGAACAGTTTTGAAAAATCGATGCCGGATTGTTTGCTGATGTATTCTTCCACGTCTTTGCTGGTGGTGGTGGAATGATAAAATGTTTTGTTCAGTCCGCGGAGTATGTTACGAAACGTACTGTCGTTATTGATACAATACCGGATGGTATGCACCAGGTTGCCGCCCTTGTAATACATATCGCCGCTGCCCTCCTGGTTTACGCCATAGTGGCCTATCAGGGGAATATCGTTTTGTATCAACTGCCTGGTGCCAATGCAATATTCATTGCCGGCTTCTGGTCCATACTCGCAGGTGGTAAAAATGGTTTCTGAATAATTGGTAAATCCTTCGTGTATCCACATATCGGCAATATCCTTTGTGGTGATATTATTGGCAAACCATTCGTGGCCGCTTTCGTGCACGATGATAAAATCCCATTTGCTGCCCCAGCCGCTGCCCGATAGATCGCGGCCCAGGTAGCCGTTTTGAAAACCATTACCATAGGCCACGGCGCTTTGATGCTCCATGCCCAGGTGCGGCGATTCCACCAGTTTGTACCCGTCTTCATAGAAAGGATAGGGGCCAAACCAGTACTCGAAACAGGTTAACATCTTTGGCGCCTGCTTAAACTGGTTTTTGGCTTTTTCCAGGTTATAATCAATCACCCAGTAATCGCAATCGAGGTTACCTTTTTCGCCGGCAAAATTTTCATGCCAGCTTACATAATAGCCTATATAAGGAACGATGTTATAGTTGTTGATAGGGTTAACCACCTTCCAGGTCCATGAAGTAGTGCCATCGCCATGTGGCTGATTATTTTGTAAACGGCCATTGCCCACGGCTTTTAATGTATCGGGTACACGCATGGTGAGGGTGGCGCCGTTATCGGGCTCATCGCTTTGATGATCTTTACAGGGGTACCAAACGCTGGCGCCCGTTCCCTGGCAGGCTACCGTCATCCAGGGGCGGCCCATTTTGTCTTTCGACCATACCCAGCCGCCGTCCCAGGGTGGCCGCACGGCCTCGCGTGGTTTGCCGGAAAATAGTATGTCGATCACCTGCCGGCTGCCGGCAGGCAGGGAGTTGGGAAAGTGTACATGGTATACATTGCCCTCTCTTTTGGCGGTGAGCTGTTGGCCGTTCCAGGTAAAGCTGTCGGCCTGCATGGGTTGCTGCAGGTCTATTTGCATCTGGTTGCCGGCCTGTAACACTTTTACCGTAATGCGGTTGCTGCCTTTGATGGTTTTGGTTGTATAATCGGGTTGCACCTGTATATCATACTGCAGAACATCCCACCAGGCTCGTTCGGGTGTTATGGTGCCACGCAGGGTATCCTGCCGGGTGAATTTTTTTTTGTCGCTCAGCGGTTGTGCAGCGCAGGAAGTAGCGAGCAGGAGAAATAAGAAATAAAAGATAAGCAATGAAAAAGTATTGGGACAGCGTTTTAATCGGGTCACAACGGTATGATTTTGAATCTTTATATTTATTGCTCGTTTCAATATATGAAGGATAAAGTTATATTTTTTGCGCTTGGCTTTTTATATGTGGCCTGCTTTTATTCCTGCGGCAGCCATTCGGGCCGGAATAAACAGGTATTCCATTATAACGAATTTTCAGGCATTGCCAGCCTCGATCCGGCCTTTGCCAAAAATCAATCCGTAATATGGCCCGTTCATCAGTTATATAATACGCTGGTACAAACCGACGATTCCCTGCACATCGTACCATCGCTGGCCTGGCGTTGGGAGGTATCGGCCGACCGGCGGGTATATACCTTTCATTTACGCAACGACGTTTTTTTTCACGATAACGATGCATTTCCCCATGGCAGGGGCAGGAAGTTGATGGCCGGTGATATTGAATACAGCTATAAACGGCTTATTGACCCGGCTACCGCCAGCAGCGGCGCCTGGATATTCAACAACCGGGTAAAAGGGCCGGATGCTTTTAAGGCCCTGGATGATTCTACCTTTCAGCTCACCCTGGTGACTCCCTTTACACCCATACTGGGTTTGTTAAGCATGCAGTATTGTTCTATCGTGCCGCATGAAGTGGTCAAAAAATATGGCAATGATTTTCGCAGCCATCCCTGTGGTACCGGCCCGTTTAAATTCCTTACCTGGGAAGAAGGGCAGGCATTGATACTGGCAAAGAATGAAAACTATTTTGAACGCGACAGCGCGGGTAACCGGCTGCCTTACCTCGATGGCATCAAGATCACTTTTTTTGATAACAAGGCCACCGAGTTTTTGCAGTTTCAGCAGGGCACGCTGGATTTTATAAACGATATCGATGCTTCTTTTAAAGACGAAGTGCTTACCAAAAAAGGTGAGCTGCGTAAGGAATGGCAGGATAAAATTGTGCTGTCGAAACATTCTTACCTGAATACCGAATACCTGGGCATATTGATGGATGAGAATAACCCGCTGGTAAAACAATCGCCTTTGCGTATTAAGCAAATTCGCCAGGCGATCAACTATGGGTTCGACCGGCACAAGATGATCATGTACCTGTACAATTCAAAAGGAACGCCTGCCGAGAGTGGGTTTATCCCGGCGGGGTTACCATCGTTCGATGCAGCATTAGTAAAAGGGTATACCTATGATCCCGCTAGGGCCCGTGCTTTGCTGGCCGAGGCTGGTTTCCCGGATGGGAAGGGATTGCCGGTGATAAAATTGCTGACCATTGCCACCTACAGCGACTTTGCCAGCTTTATTGCCCGGCAACTGGAAGAGATAGGTATACGCCTGCAGGTGGAGATCATTCCCAAAAGCCTGTTGCTGGAACAGACCGCTAAGTCGGAAGCCCTGTTTTTCAGGGGTAGCTGGATAGCCGATTTTCCCGAGGCTGAAAATTATCTCAGCGTTTTTTATAGTAAGAACCCTGCGCCGCCCAATTATACACGGTACAACAACCCGCGTTTTGATGCCCTGTACGAGCAGGCCCTGGTTACCGAGAACGATTCGCTGCGGTATGCCCTTTACCGGCAGATGGATAAGATGATTATCGAAGACGCACCGGTGGTAACCTTATGGTACGATGAAGTAATAAGGCTGGTGCAACCCAGGGTAAAGGGTTTTCACGCCAATGCCCTGAATTTGCTGGAGCTGCGAACAACGAGGATCGAATAAAACCTTAATGTTTCAGCTTATCTTTAAACACCTTCCTGAACTTCTCAACCTTAGGCCTGATCACAATATTGCAATAAGGCTGCGACCCGTTCTGGTTATAATAATCCTGGTGATAATTCTCCGCCTTATAAAAATTCGAGAAAGCGGTGATCTCGGTCACAATCGGATTGTTAAAGGCGCCGCTTTTATCCAGTTCTGCTTTATACTTCTCTGCCTTTTCTTTTTGTTCGCTGTTATGATAAAAGATAGCGCTGCGGTATTGCGGACCAACATCGTTGCCCTGCCTGTTAAGCGTTGTAGGGTCGTGTGTTTGCCAGAACACTTCCAGCAGTTCATCAAAGCTGATCTTTTGAGGATCGTATTCTACCTGCACCACCTCTGCATGGCCGGTGGTGCCGGTGCATACTTCTTTATAGGTGGGGTTTTTTACGTGGCCCCCGCTATAACCCGAGGTTACTTTCGAAACTCCGTCCAGTTGTTGAAAAATGGCTTCGGTACACCAGAAACAACCGGTGCCAAAGGTGGCGGTTTCGGTGTGTACGCCGTTTACTTGTGTTGTCATATCCTTGTTTATATTCTTTTTGTCTTTTTGTTTTTGAGCGCAGGAAACCAATGTAGCCAGGGTTACCAGTGCGCTGGTTAAGATCATTTTCATACTGCATCTATTTAACAGGTATTGCGTCATTTTGTTAAAGGTAGGGTATATACGGGGCAGCAGGAGCGGGGGATGTTAAGGGATTCAGAAAAGAAATATGTATTATTAGGCAGGAATAATGTATTAGGATTTTCTGCATATGAAAAAGATAGAGAATTTATTGGTGCTGCCTATGCTGTTGCTGCTTGTATGGGCAGGCGTCACCAACGGGTGAGCCGGACCTGGGTCATCACTCACTTTTCGGTTAGTACAGCGTTAATTCTTATAACCTGGTTCTCAGTTGGAATGTTTAATAAGCGAAGTAAGGGGTTGGTTGATTATTCGGAAGCATTCAACCACCGGTTGCCGGCCTGGGAGTTGACTATTGGTATGGCTGTTTTGTCCTTTCTGGTACTTCAGCTTACCGTTTTCGCCTATTTAATAATCCGTCTTATCCGCCCCGCTAAAACCCAATAAAATCCAAACAATCCCTACCTTTGCCGGTTCGAACAGAATTGATTTATGAAGTTTTTCCCGGAATCGGCGCTAACACAACTGGAGTTTGATAAAGTAAAGTCTTTGCTGGAAGAGCATTGCAATACGGAATATGCCAAAGGCAAAACACAGCAATTGCGCATCCACACCCGTAAAGAATTTATTGAGCTGGAGTTACAACAAAGCCACGAATACAAATTACTGATACAGCACGGCATGTATTTTCCCAACGACTACGTGCTGAACCTCACCAAAGAGCTGCGCCTGCTGGGCATCCCCGGCGCCATGCTTACCGGCGAACAGTTTATACAAGTACGTAAGCTGGCCGAAAGCATGCAGAATATTTTCCGCTGGTTCGATGCCGACCGGCGTATTGCCTACCCGGCCCTGGTAAAAGTAATAGAAGAAACCTATTACGAAAAAACCATTATAGAACTGATTGATGAGGTGCTGGACGAGAACGGCGACGTAAAAGACAATGCCTCCGACGACCTGGCCCGTATACGCGGCAGCCTGTACCGCCGCCGCACCGAGCTGCGCCGCCTTTTCGATAAGATCGTGCAAAAACTCACCAAGGCCGGTTACACCGCCGACATCGATGAGGCCTTTTTAAATGGCCGCCGCGTGGTAGCCATCGTAGCCGAACAAAAACGCCAGGTAAAGGGCATACTGCATGGTGAAAGCGATACCCGCCGCACGGCCTTTATTGAACCCGAGGAAACCATCGAGCTGAACAATGAAATTTTCGGACTGGAAAACGAAGAACGCCGCGAAGTATACCGCATTCTGCAGCAGTTAACGCAACGTTTATCGTCTTATGCCTCGCTGCTGAAGATCTATCATGGGGTGTTGGGCGAATATGATTTTATACGCGCCAAAGCACGCCTGGCCCTGGACATGAACGGCAATTACCCCTTGTTGAACGATAAGGCGCATGTACACCTGGTACAGGCTTATCACCCGTTGTTGTACCTGTACAACCAGCGCTCGAAAAAACCGACGATCCCGGTAGATGTAACGCTGGATGAAAAGAGCCGCATACTGGTGATATCCGGTCCCAATGCCGGTGGTAAAACGGTTACCTTAAAAACAGTAGGTCTGCTGCAACTGATGATACAAAGCGGTTTGCTGGCGCCCGTACATCCCAATTCGCAATTCGGCATCTTCAGACAATTGATGATCCATATAGGGGATACACAAAGCATCGAGTTTGAACTGAGCACCTATAGCAGCCACCTGCTGCACATGAAACATTTTATTGAAAATGCCAATGGAAAAACGCTGTTCTTTATCGATGAACTGGGCAGCGGCAGCGACCCTCACCTGGGCGGCGCCTTTGCCGAAGTGATACTGGAGGAACTGGGGCATAAACATGCTTTTGGAATTGTTACCACACACTACCTGAACCTGAAGGTGATGGCCAATAAAACACCCGGCATCATCAACGGCGCCATGGCTTTCGATGAAACCAGTTTATTGCCTTTGTATAAACTCACCATTGGTAAACCGGGCAGTTCCTATACATTTTCCATCGCCGAACGCATTGGCCTCGATCCCAAACTGATTGCCCGCGCCCGCGGCCTGGTGGAGGAAGATCATTTCAGGCTGGATAAACTGCTGAACCGTACCGAGCAGGACCTGCGCGAGATCGAGAAAAAAGAAAAACAACTGCAAAAGCTGATCAAAGAAAACGAGAAGCTGCAAAAGGAAATGCAGGCCGTGATCAACAAGGAAAAACATAACCAGCAGGTGGAATTGCTAAAGCACCAGAACAAGATCACCGAAGACCGGATTGCCTATCTGAAAGATATGGAGCGCAAGCTGAAGCAGATCGTTTTCGACTGGCGCAAGGCCGAAGGGCAGGAGAATAAAAAGGAGCTGATCAAACAGATACAGGCCTTGCTGTTCAGGCAGCAGCAACAACAGGCGACCGAAAAAAAGAAGAAAAAGATCAATTCAAAATATGAAGAGGTAGGGGGCGAAGTGCAGATAGGTGATAAGGTGTTGATGAAAAAGAATCACCAGGTAGGGGAGGTGAAGGAATTAAGAGGTAAGAAGGCCGTGGTGCAATTGGGGTTGATGCCCATTACCGTGGCCGTGGATGACCTGGTGGTGGTAACTGAAAAAGAACTTCCTAATGAGGAATAAGCGATCTGCCGGTGCGGCAGACCGCTCATTCTTTTACTAACTATAAACTGGAGTGTAAATAGTCTTTCAGTTGTGTAATGGTTTCCTGCTGTGACATAATTGTTTCTTTCACCACATCGTTGATGGATAGGATACCCGTTACCTGGTCGTTATCGAATACCGGCAGGTAGCGGATGTTTTTATCCGACATAAGTTGCATACAATATTCGATGGAATCGTTGGGGGTGACCCTGGGCAGGTCGGAAGACATGATCTCCGACACGGTGATGTGTGTGGAGGATTTGCCGTTGAGCACCACTTTGCGTGAATAATCGCGTTCGGTCATGATGCCCCTATAGCGGCCGTTTTCCAATACCATCACGGAGCCGATATTTTGATCGGCCATGATGCGTAATGCATCGAGTACGGAGGTATCCGGCGAAACTGTTGTGATATTGCTTCCTTTGCGAAGCAGAACGTCGGCCACTTTTTTAGTCATACGGCAATGTTTTGGTGAACAATCATTTACAGGAAATTACAAAAAATAGCAGGGAAAAACAAGAAACGTTGAGGTTTCGGGGAAAAACCGTGAAATTACGGGGGAGGCAGAAGGCAGAAGGCACAAGGCATAAGGGGCTGCCGCGCTTTGTGCATCCTGGTTCATCAGCGAACTTCTTATGCCTTATGCCTTGTGCCTTATGCCTTTTTAGAAAAAAACCACTAACTTGCCAGCCCTTTTTGGAAAGATGCCAGAGCGGTCGAATGGGACGGTCTCGAAAACCGTTGTACGGGCAACTGTACCGAGGGTTCGAATCCCTCTCTTTCCGCCTTCGCCCGCCGAAGCTTTAGCGTAGGCGGGCTTCGCCCATACAAACCCACTGATATTCCGCGGGCTTCGGCGGACGCAGTCCGCCCTCACAAAGCGGCTTACTTATGCCGAAGCTTTAGCGTAGGCGGGCTTCGCCCATACAAACCCACTGATACTCAGCGGGCTTCGGCGGACGCAGTCCGCTCTCACTAAGCGGCTTACTTATGCCGAAGCTTTAGCGTAGGCGGGCTTCGCCCATACAAACCCGCTGATACTCCGCGGGCTTCGGCGGACGCAGTCCGCCTTCACAAAGCGGCTTACTTATGCCGAAGCTTTAGCGTAGGCGGGCTTCGCCCATACACATCCGCTGATACTCCGCGGGCTTCGGCGGACGCAGTCCGCTCTCACAAAGCGGCTTACTTATGCCGAAGCTTTAGCGTAGGCGGGGTTCGCCCATACAAACCCGCTGATACTCCGCGGGCTTCGGCGGACGCAGTCCGCCCTCACAAAGCGGCTTACTTATGCCGAAGCTTTAGCGTAGGCGGGCTTCGCCCATACAAACCCACTGATACTCCGCGGGCCTCGGCGGACGCAGTCCGCCTTTAAAAAGCAGCTTTGGACGTGAATGCATACAAAAACCAACCTTTATGTATTACGTCTACATCCTCCGCTGCTGCGATGGTTCAACTTACACAGGTTGTACAGAAGACTTAAAAGCAAGATTTAAAAGACATTGCAACGGTGACGTACCGGCCACCAGGTACTTGTTGCCAGTTGAACTAATTTTCTACTGCGCCTTTAAAGAAAAACATAAAGCCTTTTTATTCGAAAAATATCTAAAATCAGGATCAGGTAGAGCATTTATGCTGAATAGGTTTATATAAAATTCACATATAATTTTAATCAATATAAATCTGATCACTTCTTGATAATTTTCCTGTATCTTAGAACTACAAAGTACAAACTGCTACAAACTTGTCTATTAGAGTCACCTCATATGAGAAAGTTCTGCTTCAACAGATCGCATCCGGGCATGAACCGGCTTTCCGGGAATTATACGACCTATACCAAAAAAAGTTATATAATTTTATTTATAATATTACCCGAATCCCGGAAATCACGGAAGAAATTGTAGCCGATATTTTCGTAAAACTTTGGATAGGCCGGGAACTGCTCGTTCAAATAGAACAACCCAACGCCTTCCTCCATAAAGTAGCCTACTACAAAGCCATGGATTTCCTGAAAACCATGGCCCGCCACACCCGCCTTCAACAGCGGTACAACGAATGGTACCTGGCCACCACCCAGGAAAAAAGCCCCGACCAGTTACTTATCGATGCCGAAATGGTGCACTTAATTGGCCAGGCCATCAACCAACTTTCGCCCCAACGAAAATTAATATACCGGCTTAGCCGGGAAGAAGGTATGACGCACGAGCAAATTGCCCGTCACCTGAACCTGTCCCGCCATACCGTTCGAAACAGCATCATTGCTGCCACCCGTTTTATTGATACGTACCTGAAAGAACAATTGCTTGGCCCCGCCATGCTGCTCTTGTTTTTTAACTGACGAAAAAAAAATTTAATCGAGTAGTTCTCTGTTTTCACTCGTGCCGTCATATAGTTACAAGGCAGCTTATGGCAAATTCAAATCAACGTCTGCAAATACTTTTCGATCGGTTCATTGCCGGAGCATGCACCAAAGATGAACTGCAGGAATTCTGGCAACTGGTCAATGAAAGCAAAGACGCTGATGCTATCAAACAACAACTGGAAGAACTTTGGGAACAGGAGCCATCCCATGCACCCGTTCATAATACCGAAGCCTTGTATACTCGCATCCGTACCCGTGCCATAGAAAAAGAGCAGCAGGCAATCACCGGACAAAAAACGCGATGGATCGCTGCCGCTTCCGTAATACTATTAATAACGGCAACTGTATTATATGAATCGGTTCGTCCTGCAAAACAGATCCAACATGTTGTGCAGTCATCCACGGCTACACCCGATGTGGCGCCTGGTGGAAACAAAGCCATACTCACCCTGGCCGATGGCAGCAGCATTGTATTGGATGAGGCCGGCAACGGCAAACTGGCCACACAGGGAAATGCGAACGTGGTAAAAACCGATAGCGGACAACTGGTATACCAGGTGGCAAAAAACCAAACAACGGCCATCGCCTATAATACATTGAGCACTCCGCGGGGCGGGCAGTTTCAACTCATCCTGCCCGACGGTTCAAAGGTCTGGCTCAATGCAGCCTCGTCCATCCGGTACCCGGCGGCATTTGCAGGTAAAGAACGACGAGTTGATATTACCGGGGAAGTGTATTTTGAAGTGGCGAAAAATGCCCGCTTACCATTTATAGTAAGTATCAATAAAGAAACCGAGATAGCCGTATTGGGCACCCACTTCAATGTAAATGCCTATTCCGACGAAGCCAGTATAAAAACAACTTTACTGGAGGGCAGCGTTCAAATCGTGAACCGCCAGCCATCCACAGGGCATCAGCAATCGGCCTTGTTAACACCCGGCCAGCAGGCGGTATTAACGCCACAAACAACTGGCGCCAAACATGCAAAACTGACTGTAAACGACAATACCGACATCGCTCAGGTAATGGCCTGGAAAAACGGCATATTCAATTTTCACCAGGCCTCCCTGCAGGATGTGATGCGCCAGCTTTCACGCTGGTACGATATAGAGATCGAGTACGAGAACGGTATCCCTGATATGAAGTTCGGCGGTAAAATGGGGCGGGATGTAAGCCTCGCCAAACTGCTGTACTTTTTTAAAGGCTCCGGCGTACAGTTCAGGATCGAAAACGCCGGAGAAAAACTTGTTGTTACCCGTTAGAAATACTAACCTTAGTCATATCTTATTTAACAACTGCTTGTCATATCCCGCCTGACGTTTTAGTCCGTATGGTCAGGCCTCATCTTCATTGCTTATTTCTTATGAATAAAAAACCGGCATGAGTCGTGATCATTGCCGGCGATAGTTTGCCAGACGAGAAAAGTCCTGGGAGGACATCTTATTCATCAACCAAACTAATACAAAAGTATGCAAAAGACTGCTTTTTGTAACCGGAATGCTATTGCCGTTCCGGGGAACGGCTGCGGTTCCCGCCGGCTTTCAATCACCGTCAATGCACGGTTCTTCCGGTTCCAGGCTAAAACCCTGTTAGTTATGAGGCTTACTATTTTTTTTCTTATTGCTGCTTTCATGAATGTGAGCGCCACGGGGCTGTCGCAAACCATTACCCTGTCGGGTAAGCAGCTCTCTATGGAAAAGGTATTTACCTCCATAGAAAAGCAAACGGGCTACTTCGTGATGTATAAGTACGACCTGCTTCAGAAAATGAAACCTGTAACGATCGATGTACGCAATATGCCATTGAACCAGTTCCTGAATAGGGTACTGAAGGAACAGCATTTTGATTACACGATCGATAATAAAACCATACTTGTTGTACCCGAAAACGATCCTCCCGTACCGGGTAGCGGCCAAAAAGACAAAAACGTCATGGATCAACAGCCGCTGCGTATGAAGGTCGAAGGCACCATTTTGCAGGGCGATACCCGTGAACCGCTCTCAGGCGCCTCCGTCGCCATCAAGGGTAAACAGGCCACCGCCCTGAGTGACGAGGCCGGCCATTTTACCATTGAAGCGGCCATTGGCGATGTGCTGAGCATTACTTATGTAGGTTATGTGGTGCAGGAATTTACGGTGCGAAGCGAAAAGCCCGTCACCATCCTGTTAAAACAGCAAAATAAAAGCCTGTCTGAAATTGTGGTGGTTGCCTATGGTACACAAAATAAACGTACGCTTACCGGCGCACAGGCATCTGTAAATGGCGAAGAACTGGTAAAGGCGGCGCTTCCTTCGGTGACGGAAATGCTGCAGGGCAAAGTACCCGGATTGCAATCTGTTTCCTCGGGTCAGCCGGGTGGCAATTCACAGATCCGTATCCGCGGTATCAGTTCCATCACGGCAGGTTCTGAACCTCTTTATGTAGTGGATGGCATCCCGGTGAACTCGGGCGACCTGGCCAGGGGCACTACCACCTCCAATGCGCTGGCCGGACTCAACCCCAATGATATTGAAAGCGTGGCCGTATTAAAGGATGCCGCTTCGGCCTCCATTTACGGTTCGCGCGCCGCCAATGGCGTTATTGTGATCACCACCAAAAAAGGTAAAAAAGGACCCACCCGCTTCCAGGTAAATACCGAAGCCGGTTTTACCGATATGAAGCTGCCCGATATAGCCAGACCTTTAGGTAAGGAAGAATACCTGGCACTTACGGCCGAGGGCATGCGCAATGCCGGTTATACCGAACAAGCCATCGAAACGCAATTGACGGCCTTTGGTAAAGACAATCCTGAAACCAACTGGCTGGATGAGGTGACCCGCAAAGGCAACCACCAGCAGGTAAATGTTTCAGCATCCGGTGGCAATGAAAGAACCCTTTTTAATGCTTCGGTGGGTTATTTCAAACAACAGGCTACTACCATCAATTCCAATTTCAAACGCTTTAGCGGCAATCTCAGCCTGCAGCAAAAGGCCAGCGAAAAACTGCTGTTCCGCCTGGGCATCAATAGTTCTTTCTCGAAACAAAATACACCCTCCAACTCAAGCTACTATGCCAACCCGGTGTATGGCGCCTTCCTGTTGCGCCCCACACAAAACCCGTATAATCCCGATGGCAGCATCAACCTGTCGCTGACCGATTTCCCCAATGGCGGTGTATACAACCAGATTGCAGAGGCAACGCTGAATATCCGCGACTACAAGAACATAAAAGCACTGACCTTTGGGCGTATCGAATACAAACCGGTGAACAACCTCACGCTGAGCTCGCAATATGGTATCGACCTCAATGTGCTGGAAGAATATCGTTTTATGGATCCCCGCTTTGGTGACGGTTATGCCGTCAATGGCCGCGGTACAGCCAACTATACCAGGTATTTCAACTGGACCTGGACCAACCTGGCCGAGTACCACCTGGATATCAACCGCGACCAGGCCTTTTATGCCGATCTGAAAGCCGGGTACGAAGCGCAGAAATCAACGGCCTATTTGATGACATCGGCCGGCACCAATTTCCCCGGCTCGTCTGACCTTACCTCATTGGTGAATGCGGCATCGCCTACCACGGCCACCACATCGGGCAACGATTATTCCTTCAATGCATTTTTATCGAACGCACTCATCTCTTTTAAAAATAAGTATATACTCACCGGCAGTTTCCGCCGCGATGCTTCATCGCGTTTTGGTATGAACAAACGGTATGGTAATTTTTATTCCATTGGTGCGGCCTGGAGCGTAAGCGAGGAAAATTTCTGGCATATGGGAAATGCATTTCCCTATTTAAAACTGCGTAGTTCCTATGGTGTGAATGGTAATGCCAATATTGGTAACTACGACTGGCGTGCTACCTATGGCCTGGGCAACAACTATAACCAGGCGCCGGGCAGTTTGCCCACGGCGGTTGGTAACAACAACCTTACCTGGGAGTTGAATACGCCTTTTAATATCGGTTTCGATGCCGGTTTCTTTAGCAACAGGTTAACGCTTACGGTGGACTACTATCACCGTAAAACATCGCAGCTTTTATTGGATGTACCCCTGAGCCAGGTATCCGGTTTCTCTACCATGATCGATAATGTGGGCGCCATGGTGAATAAAGGCTGGGAGTTCCTGTTAAATGCATCGGTGATCGATTCAAAAGACCTGAACTGGGATCTTAATTTCAACGTAGCCTTTAATAAAAACAGGATCACCGAACTGTACGATGGACAGGATATCATCAGCGGCCAGTACATCAGGCGCGAAGGTTACGATTTCCAAACTTTCTATATGCGCGAATGGGCTGGTGTGGATCCTGCTACCGGTGACCCGCTCTGGTACCTGAATACCGAAAAGGCCGATGGTAGTTTAGACAAAACCACTACCAACAACTACAATGCCGCACAACGAGTTCTAACCGACAAGAGTGCATCACCCAGTGCAACCGGCGGATTTGGTTCGGTGCTTTCGTTCAAAGGCATTACACTCGATGCACAGTTCAGCTTTACGTTCGGCAATTACCTGCGCGATGGCTGGGTGCATTATTATTTCAGCGATGGATTCAATCCCAACTATAACCGCCAGGCCCGGGCGCTCGACCGCTGGCAGAAACCGGGTGATATCACCGATGTACCCCGTTATGTATACGGCGGCAACAGAGGTTCTTACCAGCAATCGACGAGGTTCCTGTACAAAGGAGATTTTATACGTCTTCGTTCGCTCACGCTCTCGTACGACCTGCCGTCAACCTGGATGTCTTTAGCAAAAATGTCATCTACCAGGCTGTACCTGCGCGGCACCAACCTGTTTCGCATTACGTTCGATGATAAGTTGCCCATGGATCCTGAGTTAGGCATCAATGGCCAGCAGGACCTGAATCCTTTCATCAACCAGGTATTTACCGCCGGTATCAACATTAATTTTTAAAAACTACCACATGAAACGCTTAATATTTGCAATAGTGGCCATACAATGGCTGGTGGGATGTTCAAAAGATTTTTCTGACCTGAAGCCCTATAACAGCCTCCCGGCCAATGAAGCCATCAAAACCGAGTCAGATCTGGCCAATGCGGTAAACGGTATGTATGCCTCCATGCGTAATGCAGGGTTGTTTGGCCGTTCTATTCCTTTTATCAATGATCTCATGGCCGATAATGTGTTGTTGAGTACCAACAACTCATCGCGTTACCTGTTGCAGAATTCCTATACAGTGAATGTAAACGACAGCTATTCGGCTTCTTTCTGGCAAAGAGGTTATTTCACGATACTTGCGGCCAACAATATCATCAATGCCGAACTGCCTGCTTCAACGTCCATAGATCAATACCGGGGCGAAGCCTATGCCATGCGGGCATTGGTGTACTGGAACCTGGTGATGAGTTTTGCCACGCATTACAGTGTGAACCCATCCGCGCCGGGCGTTCCCATTACACTGGAATATGATCCCACCATAAGGCCTGCACGTAATTCGGTGCAGGAAGTGTATACGTTGGTGATAGATGATCTGAAAAAGGCGGCCGATTTGATGTCGGTAACTAAAAACTCATCCTATGCCACAAAATGGTTTGCCAAGGCTCTGCTGGCAAAAGTGTATCTTCATATGGGTGATTATCCAAAGGCTTTTACTGAAGCAAAGGATGTGATTGACAATGGCGGTTTTACACTGGCCGCCGCCGGCGCCCTGAACAGTTATTGGGCCAGTCCCAATCCCGTGAGCAACAAACTGGAAACCATTTTCGAGATCACCAACGATGCAGTGAACAATACCGGTTGGGATGCCCTGGCCAGTATGTACGACCAGTCGGGTTATGGCGATGGCCTGGTGAATCCCGAACTGTATGATTTATACAGTGATACAGATGCCCGTAAAGGCCTCATCAAACCCGGCACACGTGGTGGTGTATCGGTATTCGTTGTAAACAAATACCAGAACTACACCAATGCCTCCAACAAAGATGAAATAAAGATCATGCGATATGCAGATGTACTGCTCATCGCCGCTGAAGCGGCCGCGCGTAATAACCAGGATGATGTGGCTAAGAGCTACCTGAACCAGTTGGTAACTACGCGCGACCCTTCTTCGGCCGGTTACAGTTCTACCGGCGATGCGTTGATAAACGATATCGTATTGGAAAGAAGAAAAGAACTGGCATTTGAGGGGGACAGGCTGGGCGATCTGAACCGGCTTAAACTGCCGATCGTTCGCACAGGAGCCGGTTATGCACCGGGTACCGAACTGATTGCTGCCAATGATCTGAGAAGAATGTTACCCATTCCGCAGGCAGAAGTGGACGCCAATGCACGAATAGAACAAAACGACGCTTACAAATAATCAAGCTCCTTTTCATTTATAAAAAACTTTCACAGCATGCCTGGAAAAAAGACCAACCCGCTACAAGCTTTTATATTCCTGATCCTGCTGATGCCATTGGCATCGGCAGGCATGCCGCGATCAGCCACCACCAGTGGTTTGTATGCCGAACCCGGTATTTCGCCTGATGGCAGCACCATTGCCTTTGTATCGGGCGGTGATATTTGGGAAGTGCCGGCAGCGGGTGGAACCGCCCACCTGCTGGTAGCGCATCAGGCCGATGAATCGCGGCCGCTGTATTCACCCGATGGCAAGTACCTGGCTTTTAAATCGGACCGTACCGGCAAAGGCGACATTTACGTACTGTCTTTGGCCGATGGCCGGTTGACCCGGATCACCTATGATGATGCGGCGGAAGAATTGTCGGGCTGGTCGCCCGACAGCAGGATGGTTTATTTTCATACCTCCGGCAGGGATATCAGCAGCATGAACGATGTATATCGTGTAAGCCGCGAAGGCGGCACGCCCATGGTAGTGACCGGCGACCGGTATGCCAATGAATTTTTTGCCGTGCCTTCACCCGATCAATCCCTTATTGCCTTTGCCGCCAGGGGCATTTCATCGCGGCAGTGGTGGCGCAAGGGCAGCAGCCACCTCGATCATGCCGAGATATGGCTTTATCGCATAAAAGACGGCGCCAACAAGGCCAGCGACTACGAACCCTTTACCGGCCCGGGCGCCAGGGATATATGGCCTATGTGGTCGAAAGATGGTAAAAGCATATACTATGTTTCTGACCGAAACGGCCAGGAAAATATATGGATGAAAACCATCGGCGGGCAACCAAAACCAATCACTGATTTTAAAGATGGGAGGGTGCTGTGGCCAACGATCGATAAAAATGCCACCAGCATAGTTTTTGAACGCGACTTTGCAATCTGGAAATATGATATCGCGGCGGGTAAACCGGTAAAATTACCCATCAGTTTATCGGGTGTAAGCACATCCCATGCCGTTACACATCTTAAAGAAAACAGTGGTTTCAACGAATTGGCCATTTCAGGCGATGGTAAAAAACTAGCGTTTATATTTCACAGTCATGTATTTGCCGCCTCTGCACAGGATGGCGGCCATGCCGTGCAGGTTTCTGGCAACGGCGGTATAGAGAATGCTGTTGTATGGAACCCTGCAGGCACTAAACTGGTATATAATTCCTGGCGGGAAGGTAAAAGCTCGCTGTACCAGTATGATTTTATCATGTCCAAAGAAACACGGCTTACTACCGGTGGCGACGATACCGGTCCCATGTTCTCGGGCAACGGCCAATGGCTGGCCTATTTACGAAACGGTAAGGAGTTAAGAGTAATAGATACGAAGACGGGGAACGACCGTTTATTGTACCGCGGTTATTTTGGCAATATGGCCATGTTCCGGTCGAGCATCATTGCCTGGTCGCCCGATAGCAAATGGCTGGCATTTATTGCACATGGCGATAAATCGTTGAGAAACGTATGGGTAGTGCCCGTAACTGGTGGTAAGGCTACACAGGTAAGTTACCTGGCCAACAGCAATAGCGGTAACCTGTGCTGGAGCCCCGATGGCAAGTCGATTTATTTTACTACCAGCCAAAGAACCGAAACCGTGCGGGTAGCCAAGGTAGACCTGGTGCCGCCCGCCAAAAGCGATTATGCTGAAGACCGGTTTTACGGTTTGTTTAAAGGCGATACAGCACGTAAAAAGCCGGAAGGCGCGCTGAAAGATTCCGTTCGCATTATAGCCTCCGGCATAAGGGAACGTATGAGCCTGCTGCCTTTGGATATCAGTGTGGGTTCAATGAGCCTTAGCCCCGACGGCCGGCAATTACTCATCAGCACATCGGTGGCAGGCCAGCAACATTTGTTTACTTATGCTACCGGGCCGGTGAGCCGGAGGGGCGGATCGGCCTTAAAACAACTCACCTCTACGGGTGGCATGAAAACAGATGCCGTTTTTAGCGCCAATGGTAAATCAATCTTTTACTTGGAACAGGGCCGCATTTATACCATGCCGCTTGAATCGCGTGTGGTGCAACCCATATCCATAACCGCAGAAATGGATGTGGATTTTGAGACAGAAAAAATGATGGTGGCCGAACAAGCCTGGAAAACGCTGCAGATAGGTTTTTATGATTCTGCCTTTCACGGTGTAAACTGGGAGGCTGTATACACCCGTTTCAAGCCCATTGTTAATAAAGCAAAAACGCCTGCAGAGCTATACCGCACGCTCAACCTCATGATCGGTGAACTCAACGCATCTCATACTGGCATCAGTGGAGGCGGCGGAAACTTCGGTGAAAGCACCACGGCCCACCTGGGACTGCTGTTCGACCGCAGTACTTACGAAAAAAGTGGCAAGCTAAAGATCAGTGAAGTGGTGGAACTGGGCCCCGCGGATATAACCGGCAAAATAAAAAACGGCGATTACCTGCTGGCCATCAATGGCAACCCCGTAAACGGCAAGACTAATATCGACCAATTACTGGAAAACCAGCTCGACCGCAAGATCACCCTCACCATAGGCGACGACAAAGGCGCCAGCACACAGGTGTTTGTAAGCCCGGTAAATATGAGCACGGAAAAAAGACTGCTTTACCGCCAATGGGTAAATGCACAACGAGAATATGTAGATAAGATCAGCCATGGAAAGCTGGGTTATGTGCATATGTACGATATGGGGCAGCCATCGCTGGATCAGTTGTATATCGACCTCGATGCAGAAAACATCAACAGGCAGGGTGTGATCGTGGATGTGCGGAACAACAATGGCGGTTTTGTAAATGCCTATGCCATCGACGTATTTGCCCGCAAACCTTATATGACCATGACCACCCGCGGTTTGCCATCGGCGCCTGCCCGTACACAACTGGGCCAGCGCTCGTTTGGAGCGCCCACCATATTGCTTACCAACCAACATTCCCTCTCCGATGCAGAAGATTTTACCGAAGGCTACCGCACATTGGGTCTGGGTAAGGTAGTAGGTGAGCCTACCGGCGGTTGGATCATTTATACGTCTTCGGCCAGGATGATAGACGGCTCCAGTATGCGTTTGCCTTTTTCGCGTATTACCGATCATGCAGGCAAGACCATGGAACTGGTTCCGCGGCCGGTGGATATAGAGGTGCGCCGTCCTATTGGCGAAAGTTATTCAGGTCAGTCGGTGCAATTGGATATTGCCGCTAAGGAATTGCTGAATCAATTGAACGGAACAAAAATGATGACCTCAAATCAACCTTAATGAACAAACTGCTTTTTGTTGTACTGCTTTTTGTAACCGCGGCAGCTCCGTTGGCTGCCCAGATGAATGCCGCCAAACTGGCGGCGTTAAAAACCGAACTGATCAAGGATATAGACAGCAAGGCCAAACTGGCGCAGGAAATGACCGATATGATTTTCAGTTTTGGCGAACTGGGTTTCCAGGAAATTGAAACCTCGCGTTATCTGAAAGATATCCTTTCCAAAAATGGTTTTAAAATAAATGAAGGCATCAGCGGTGTTCCCACCGCATGGACCGCCACCTGGGGCACCGGAAAACCGGTTATTGCTATTGGCAGTGATATAGATTGTATACCCAAGGCTTCTCAAAAACCGGGTGTGGCATATCATGATCCGCTGATAGAAGGAGCGCCAGGTCATGGCGAGGGGCATAATTCAGGCCAGCCCCTGAATGTGATCGCTGTTCTTGCATTAAAAAAGATCATGGAACGCGAAAAAATTCCCGGTACGCTGTTGTTGTGGCCGGGTGTGGCTGAAGAGCAGCTGGCCACCAAGGCTTATTTTGTACGGGATGGTTATTTCAAAAATGTAGATGCCTGCATATTCACCCATGTAGGTAACAATTTTACAACAGGCTATGGCGACAACGGCGGCAATGGATTGATATCGGTAAAGTTCAACTTTGAAGGACAGGCTGCACATGCCGCCGGGGCGCCCTGGCGTGGTAAAAGTGCGCTGGATGCCGTTGAGCTTATGAACATATCCTGGAACTATCACCGCGAGCATATGGAGCCATCGCAACGTTCACATTATGTGATCACCGATGGAGGCGACCAGCCCAATGTAGTACCTTCCAAAGCATCGGTGTGGTATTTTTTCCGCGAGCGTACTTACCCAATGATCATGCGGAATTATAAGGATGCGATTCGTATGGCAGAAGCTGCCGCTTCCATGACCGGAACTACCATGAACTACGAAGTGCTTGGCAGCGCCTGGCCCGGCCATTTCAACAAGCCCATGGCAGAAACGATGTATGAAAATATAAAAGCTGTTGGGTTACCGGTATGGAGCGCCGAAGACCAGACCCTGGCCGTGGCCATTCAAAAAGAAATGGCGCCCGGTACTGCAAAGGATAGTTTCCCGGGTCTCAGTACCAAACTGGCTCCTTTGCGCTTGCCCGTAACCGGTACTTCCACAGGCGGCGCCTCAGATGATATTGCCGATATAGCCTGGAATGTGCCTACTATTGTATTGTATTACCCCTCCAATATTCCCGGTTTGCCTGGTCACCACTGGTCGAATGCCGTAGCTATGGCAACGCCCATTGCCCATAAAGGCGTGGTGGCAGGCGCCAAGGCGGAAGCCATGACCCTGCTGGATATGCTGGTGAATCCCGATATCATCAAAAACGCCTGGGATTATTTTAATAATGTGCAAACGAAAGACGTTAAGTATACACCATTGGTATCTCCGACAGATAAACCCGCTATCCATTTGAATAAAAAAACGATGGAGGAGTTCAGGCCTCAAATGAAACAGTTTTATTACAATCCTTCCAAATATAAAACCTACCTGGAGCAGTTAGGGATTAAATATCCCACGGTAAAAACCAAAAGCGGATTTTAAATACCATAAAGACGGATGTATATGAGATCACTGATGATTCTTGTTTTTTTATCAGCTACCCTTAATAGCGTCATTGCCCAGGCGCCCGCGGCTTCGATAGCAACAGCCACCAGGGGCATGAAAAAACATGAAGGCTTTCTTAATTTTTATCACGACGAAAAAAACGGTAAGATATTTCTTGAGATCGACAAGTGGGCGGAAGAGTTTTTATACTTCGCCACCTTATCGAAAGGAGTAGGGAATGGTGGTCCCGAGCGGGGCAGGGCTGTATCCTCCATTGCCATGTTCAAAAACGAAGGTGGCAAAATTTTATTGATCGAGCCGGTATACGAATACAGGGCTGTTACGGATAACCAGGATGTAAAAAAGGCCGTGGAAAATGCCTTTGCCAAATCGGTGATCTGGGGTTTTACACCGGCAGCGATAGAAGGCAATACGGTATTGATCGATCTTACACCCTTCCTGTTACGCGATGCCTTAAACATCAGCAATACCATAACGGGAAGCAGAAGGGGTGAAGGCGCTACGGGTTCCGGATATCGTATTGACCCCACCCGGTCGGTTATCGAAATGGCGCATACAAAAAACTTTCCCCTCAATACCGAGTTCGAATCCATCATTACCTTCTCAGGTAACGTAGCGGGCCGCAGCAACCTGGCGCCCGATGCCGGTTCCATTACCGTGAACACACACCAGTCGTTTGTTCAACTACCCGATACCAATTTTAAAAAACGCCGTTTTGATCCGCGTTCGGCTTTTGGTATGTTCAGTTTTTACGACTTTGCGGCGCCTATGAACGAACCCATTGTAAAACGCTTTATCCGTCGTCACCGCCTCGAGAAAAAGGATCCCACCGCTGCTATAAGCGAACCCGTAAAACCCATCGTGTATTATGTGGATCGGGGAGCGCCCGAACCTATCAAATCGGCATTGATTGAAGGCGGCTCGTGGTGGAATGAAGCCTTTGAGGCCGCCGGTTTTAAAAATGCTTTCCAGGTAAAAGAATTGCCCGCCGATGCAGACCCCATGGATATGCGCTACAACGTGGTGAACTGGATCAACCGCTCGGGTAAGCCGCAACGCGCCTTTTCATTTGGACATTCCTATATCGATCCACGCACCGGTGAAATTTTGAAGGGCGTTGTTACACTTGGTTCAGACCGGCATCGCCAGGATTACCTGATTGCCGAAGGTTTGCTGCAACCCTATATCGATGGCAAGCCCATACCCAAAGCTATGGAAGAAATGGCGCTGGCACGTATACGCCAATTGTCTGCCCATGAAATTGGCCATACACTGGGTTTCAACCACAACTTTGCCGCCAGTCCCAAAGGCCGGGCATCGGTGATGGATTATCCTTATCCGCGTTTTTCCCTGAAACCCGATGGTACCGTGGATATTTCAAATGCCTATGCAAAAGGCATCGGCGCCTGGGATAAGCGGGCTGTCATTTGGGGTTATTCGCATTTTGCCCCTGGAAAAAATGAAGAAGAAGAGTTGGAAAAGATCATGAAGGAAACATTGAAGCAGGGCTTTGTGTATATACCCGATATTGGCGGTCATGCGCATGCCACCTCGCATCAATGGGACGATGGTACAGAACCCATTGTCCAAATTGAAAACATCATGAAGGTGCGCCGGAAATTGCTGGATAATTTCTCTGAAAAAGCCATCATGGATCATGCACCCATGGCTACACTCGAAGAAGTGCTGGTGCCCATTTACCTGTTGCACAGGTACCAGGTAGAGGCGGTTGCCAAATCGCTGGGCGGTTTGTTCTTCACCCATGCCGTAAAGAATGACGGGCAAATCACCACAAAGATCGTGGAGCCCGCCATCCAATGGAAAGCCTTCGACGCGTTGATGGCCACCATATCACCGGAAGCCCTGATGCTGCCTGAAACGCTAATACAAAAAATTCCACCACGGCCCAGCGGCTACCCCGCCGGCGTGGAAACCTTTGCCAGGTATACAGGTCCTACCTTCGACCCTATGGCCGCCGCCGAAGCGGCAGCTTCCACCACCTTATCGTATTTATTTTCGGAGCAGCGCGCAGCCAGATTGATCGAATACAATATGCGGGATAACCGTTGTCCCGGTTTTATGGAGGTGATGGATAAACTGTTGCAGCAAACCTGGAAGGCGCCGCTATCACAAAACAGCTATAAAAGCAACCTGCAATTATTGGTAAATAACCTCACATTGAAATACCTGCTGCAACTGGCCGCCAACAGCCAGGCTGCTGACCTGGTACGCGGGCAGGCTATGCTCAAGATACAGGAACTCAAAGAATGGATGGAGCAATCGATGCCATCCGCCGCGCCTGCCATGAAGGCCAATATGCTGTATGGAATACACCAGATAAAAACTTTTCATGAGAGCCCCGCTCAATTCAATATCCAGCCAAAGCCGGCCATCCCGCCGGGTGCACCCATCGGGATGCCTGGCATGGACTTCATGAACGAGGCAGAGGAACAATAGAATATACTGTACCCTACATGCCCGGCCGCCTGGCCGGGATTTTTTTTGGCCCCTGTCCAATACCACCCGTTTCATTTGTTATATTGGTATACAGTCAACGATCTAAACTTTGATTTATGAATGAATTTATGTTGATTTTCAGACACCAGGATGGCGCCAAAGTGGCCTCACCAGAACAAATGCAAATATGGATGAAACAAACCATGGACTGGATAGGAGGCATTGCAGCCCAGAATAAATATGTGGAAGGCAATGGGCTGGCCTTCGACGACAGCCGGCTGGTACATCACAACAAAGTGGTTACCAACGGACCTTTTGGCGAAGTGAAAGAAACGCTCGGCGGGTACATCATTGTGCGGGCCGAATCGGCCGATGAAGCCGCTGAATTTGCCAAAGGCTGCCCCGTATTGGCGGGTGAAGGAAATACAGTGGAAGTACGGAAAATTATACGCGGCGATGGCGTACACTAAAACAAATAAAGCCGTTGTAACTTACAACGGCTTTTTATGAATCAACAGGAACTGATACCGCATTTATTCAGAACAGAGTACAGGAAAATAGTGGCTGTGCTTTGTAAACGTTTTGGCTTCGACGAAATAGAAACAGCCGAAGACATCGCCAGCGATACCTTTCTTACCGCCACACAAACCTGGCCGGTAAAAGGCCTTCCACCCAACCCCGTAGCCTGGTTGTATAACGTAGCAAAAAACAAAGCGAAAAACCATTTATCGAGGAATAGCCTGTTTGAAAATAAAATAGCGCCTGCAATCAAAAACGACAATACTGAAGAATATGAAATAGATCTTTCACCGGAGAACATCAACGACAGCCAGTTGCAAATGATGTTTGCCATTTGCCATCCGGCCATTCCCACCGAAGCACAGATCGGGTTATCCTTACGCATACTGTGCGGTTTTGGCATTGAAGAAATTGCAGACGCTTTTCTTACCAGCAAAGAAACCATCAATAAAAGGCTGTTCAGGGCTAAGGAAAAATTACGGGAAGAAAAGATACGTATTGAATTGCCCTCACAGGCTGAGATAGAGGAACGGTCAAGCACCGTGCTTACCACCATTTATCTTTTGTTTAGTGAAGGTTATTATTCCGCTACCAACAACGACGTGTTGCGTCGCGATCTTTGCCTGGAAGCCATGCGGCTTTGTTATATGCTGGTGGAAAATGCATATACCAACCGGCCGCCGGTAAATGCTTTGTTAAGCCTGATGTGTTTTCATGCCTCCCGTTTTGACGCGCGCGTGGGCGCCAACGGTGAAATGGTGCTTTACGACGACCAGGATACCAGCCTGTGGAATACCGACCTGATCGCTCAGGGTGTTTATTACCTGCGCTGCGCCAGCGGCGGTGCGCAAGTTTCAAAATACCACCTGGAGGCTGCCATTGCCTACTGGAATACTCAAAAGCCAGGTACCGCTGAAAAATGGGAAAACATATTGCAATTGTATAACCGCTTATTGCGAATGGAATATTCGCCTATGGCAGCCCTGAACAGGACCTATGCTTTGTCGAGGGTCAACGGAAAACAGGAAGCCATTGCCGAGGCGGAAAAATTGCAGCTCACCAGTAATCATTTTTATTATGTATTGCTGGGTGAATTATACACAGGTATCGATCATGATAAGGCCAGGCAGCATCTGCAACAGGCGCTGGCGCTTGCAAAGACCGAAACAGACCGGCATACCATACAGCAAAAAATCGATAAATTGTAGTTCAAACCTTTTTATGACTGCGCCATCTACTTTTTGCGAACAGGCAGTGCCCGGGCTTATCGTTTCCGATATAACCGCCGCGGTGGATTTTTATACCGGTAAACTGGGTTTTACACTGGGATTTACCTGGGGCGATCCACCCGGTTTTGCCTCGGTAAAGCTGGGTAAAGCCGAAGTACACCTGCTGAAAGGCAATCCTACTCCCGGCGCCAGCCAGGTTTATTTTCCTGTAGATGATGCCAACACACTATATGATTTTCATGTTGCCAATGGTGTACAGGTGATCGTTCCACCCGGGAACCGGGACTACGATATGCGCGATTACCGGGTGGCTGACCAGGATGGCAACCACCTTTCATTCGGCAGTTACATTCCACACGCCGGTGAACCGCTTCCCATTGAGCGGGTAGATGTACCGGTACGTCTTGAAAAACGCCTGGCCGCCCTATTAAAAGACCTGTCCGGTCACAAAAAAATGTCCATCAACAGTTGTCTCGAAGAAACGCTGCTGCATACCTTTGAGATACTGGGCGATGGGGTGGCCAGTCCGCATACACGAACTACGCTTCACTATATCCAGGAGTTAAAAAAGAAACATGGTATCGATTACGATTGCCATGCCAGTTATAGGTTTGTTGAAAAAGATAGTTAGCATGATTGATGTGTCTGAATACGCGCCGGTTTTATTACATCATGTCGATCAACATATATCGATCAGCCATGAAGAAAAAGCATTTTTCCAATCATTGCTTACGGCCCGCAGGTTGAAAAAGAAAGCATACCTGTTGCAGGAGGGAGCCATTTGTAAACATGAAAGTTTTGTGGTGGAGGGCTGCCTGCGTACCTTTTTTACAGACAATACGGGCGACGAACATACGCTTCAGTTTTCGGTAGAGAACTGGTGGGTAAACGATCTCAACAGTTTTTTACATCATACCCCTTCGCAGTATAATATCGAGGCGCTGGAACCCTGCATAGTACTGGAAATTGATTATGCTTCGCTGGAAAAACTGTATGTAAAAATACCGGCCTTTGAGCGCTATTTCAGGATACTGCATCAACATGCATTTATTGCACAAAACAAAAGAATACTCAATAATATCAGCCTCACTGGTTTTGAGCGTTACGAAGCCTTCCTGCAAACCTATCCCTCGCTTATTCAAAGGGTGCCCCAGAAATACATTGCTTCCTACCTGGGCATTACTCCCGTTTTCCTGAGCCAGATCCGCAACCAGCGCACCCTGAAGTGATTTATTAAATTAGTTTAACGTGCCGCAGGGCCCTGCCGGCTGATATTTGCAGCAAAATATGTTGTATGCAATTTTATGAACAGCACCCTGCATTTACCTCTTATACATTGAACGGAAGAACAATAAAGAACCGTTTTACTGTAGCGCCCATGAGCCGGGTAAGCGCCGATGAACACGGTGTTCCCACCCATACCATGCAAACCTACTATGAAGCCCTGGCTGCCGGCGGGTTTGGTATGATCATCACAGAGGGTACCTATCCCGATGATCAATACAGCCGTGGCTACCCCTTGCAGCCGGGTATGGTGAATGAGCGCCAGATGCATGCCTGGAAAAAGATCGTGGACGCGGTAAAAAAACATGATGTGGTATTCATCAATCAACTGATGCATGCAGGCGCCTTAAGCCAGGATCTGCAAACTACAAAGGCGCCTTCTGCCATTCAACCACTGCGTAAAAAGATGCCGGAATATGGAGGTGGCGAAGGCCCCTATCCTTTACCACAGGAAATGACCAAAGACGAGATGGAACAGGTGGTGGAATCTTTTGCACAAAGTGCTTATCGCGCCTGGCAGGCCGGCTTCGATGGTGTGGAGATACATGCCGCCAATGGCTATTTGTTAGACCAGTTTTTGACAGACTACACCAATCACAGGAAAGATGAATATGGCGGATCAATCGAAAACCGCTTCAGGATCATACGCAGGATTGTAGAAGCCATGAAAGCCATTTTGCCGCATGATTTTATTATTGGCCTGCGCCTGAGTGAAGGAAAGGTGAACGATTTGTATTATCGCTGGCCGGAGGGTTCGTTAGCGGCCGCTTCCATATTGCATGAGGTAACAAAGATACAGCCCGGCTATGTACATATTGCCGCTGAAAGCGGTAACTGGCAACGTGATTGTACTTATGAAGATGGCAGCTCATTCACCGGTTTGGCAAAATCGATCACCGGCCTGCCGGTGATTGCCAATGGAGGCTTGCACGATGCTTCCATGTCGAACCATATTCTAACAACCGCGCAAGCCGATCTCCTGGCTATCGGCAAGGCTGCACTGGCCGATCCGGACTGGCCAACAAAAATGCGGGAAGGGCAACCGGCTATTTCCTTTCATCCTTCTTTTATCAAACCATCGGCTTCTATTGACCATACAAACAAGACACGCCGTTTATTGAAGGAACTCTGCTAAAATGAGTGCATGATTATGCTCCTCATCTTTGACAGAATACAAAAGCGTAATATGCTTATGTTTCTTTGACAATTGTTTCAATTCATCCAGGGCAGGATTATCTTTTAATTCTGCCTTGTATCTTTTTTTGAATTCGGTCCATTGTGTTTTGTCTTTATGGTACCAGGTGCGCAATTCCGTGGAGGGCGCTATTTCTTTTAACCATTGGTCGATGGCGGCCGCTTCTTTTTTGATGCCGCGGGGCCATAAACGGTCTACCAGTATGCGATACCCGTCTGATTTTGCGGCAGGTTCATACATTCTTTTTACTGTAACCGGCATAAGGGTCCATTTGATAGTAAGTTACGATATGCTGGCATAAATTTTACATTCAATGCATAGTTCTTCAGAAAACCATAGCATGCAATGGAAAATTCAAATCAATTATGGTGGCAAACGGGTATCATTTATCAAATCTATCCCCGTTCATTCCAGGATAGCAATGGCGATGGGGTAGGCGATCTGCCGGGTATCATACAAAGGCTCGACTATCTTGAGTGGCTGGGTGTTACGGCCATTTGGATATCACCTATCTACCCATCGCCGATGGCTGATTTTGGTTATGATATTACAGACTACAAAGCCATCAACCCCTTGTTTGGTTCCATGAGCGATTTTGATGAATTGTTGCAACAGGCGCATCAGCGCGGTATTAAGGTGGTGCTCGACCTGGTGCCCAATCACACATCCGACCAGCATCCCTGGTTTCTCGAATCACGCTCATCACGCGATAATCCCAAACGAAACTGGTATATATGGCAGGATGCACGTCCCGATGGCAGTTTGCCAAACAATTGGCTGAGCGTATTTGGTGGACCTGCCTGGGAATGGGATGAAGCCACCGGCCAGTATTACTACCATGCTTTTTTGAAACAACAACCCGATCTCAACTGGCGCAACCCGGAAGTGCAAAAAGCTATGATGGATGTGATGCGCTTTTGGCTCAATAAAGGTGTAGATGGATTCAGGGTAGATGTGATGTGGCATATGATCAAAGACGAACAGTTGCGCGATAACCCGGTGAATGCGGAATACGAATCCCATCAGGCCACTTACGAAAAACTATTGCCGGTATATTCTACCGATCAGCCGGAAGTGCACGATATTGTACATAAGATGCGCCGTGTGCTGGACGAATATTCCGAACGTATGATGATTGGTGAAATTTATTTACCCATTCATAAACTGGTTACCTATTACGGTGTTGATCGCAAAGGCGCCCATCTTCCCTTCAATTTTATGCTCATTTCCCTGCCCTGGGATGCGCCTGCCATTGCATCGGCCGTAGATGAATATGAAGGCGCACTGCCCCAAAACGGATGGCCCAACTGGGTGCTGGGCAATCATGATCAGCCACGCATTACCAGCCGTGTAGGCGTGCAGCAGGCGCGTATTGCAGCTATGCTGTTGCTCACGCTGCGTGGCACACCCACCATTTATTATGGAGAAGAACTGGGCATGCGTGATGTGCCGGTTCCATTTGATGAAGTGCAGGACCCACAGGGTTTGAATATGCCCGATAAGAACCTGAGCCGCGATCCGGCGCGTACGCCTATGCAATGGGATGGTTCAGAATTTGGCGGCTTCTCCAAAAGAAAACCATGGCTGCGGTTAAATCCCGCTTATAGAAGGATCAATGTAAAGAGGCAAAAAGATGATCCCGAGTCGCAGCTCAACTTATACCGCCGGCTCATTCACCTCCGCCAGCAGGAGCCTTCCCTGATGACAGGCGATTACAAACCGGTTTATTCCGATCAGCAGGCGCTGGCCTATATACGTCATAAGCCCGGCGATAAATGTTTTTTGATCGTATTGAATCTAAGCCACCGGCCCTGTTATTTGAACATACAGCATATACCCATCAGGGGCAAAATAGTGCTGTCTACTTTTGATGAACTGGAAGGCACAGCAGTGAACGAAAGGATCAACCTGGCAGGCGATGAAGGCATTATCGTTGAACTGGAACAGGATCATTAACGAACCAATACGGTTGTTCCCCTGCGGAATATTTTCTGGCCGGTATCTCCATCTGTATACCTGAGCGTCCACACATAGGTGCCCATAGGCTGTAAATGGCCATTGATGGTGCCGTCCCAGCGCCTCGTCCAGTCGGTAGTACGAAATACAAGCTGTCCATAGCGGTTGAATATATTAAACTCCAGGTTGGTGGCTTTATAGGCATTTAACGGATACAGGAAATCGTTGTTACCATCGTTGTTGGGTGTAAATGCATTGGGCACGGCAATATAACAGCTACGCACCACCTTTACCTGGTGGCTGGCCGTATCGAAACAGCCCAGGTTATTCTCCACCACGAGCGACACATTGTACATCTTTTGTTTCTCCATCGTAAGCGTCGGGTATTTTTGCGGCGGCGGCGCCTGCTGTATACTGCTTACACCATTGCCAAAATCCCAGGTCCACGAAACAATGTTGCCAATGCTGTTATCTGTAAATAATGCCTGGTCTTCGGGACATATCACTTCGGGATAAGTAAAGGCTGCCTTCAATTCATTATCCAAATGAATGGTGGTTTCGGCGCTATCGGCACAAACACCATTCGATACGGCAAGTGATACCTTTTTATATCCAAAAGTGGGAAATACAAACTCCGGGTTTTGCTGCGTGCTGTTCCCTATATGATCGAAATTCCAGCTCCAGCTGTTTACGCCGTTACGCCCGTCATGACTAAAAGACACGGTATCAAAATCGCAGCCGTATAATATACGGTAATCGAATAGCGCGTTTACGGTATCGGCCGTTGTAAAGCTCAATGTGGCGCCTGCCGGTGTTTCCTGTCCGCACTCATCGATGATGGTATTGCCATCGTTGCCACGCACCAGTTGCACCTGGTAATTACCCGCTGTTTGTATGGGGCTGGCCAGTTGAATAAGGATGGTAGAAGTAAGACCCTTTACACAATTGCCCGAAGCGCTGGTTACCGTAACCGGTGTGCTGCCTGTAACCACAAAATCGCTGCCATTGGCCGCTATCGAATTGCAGGCAATAGGTCTGTCAAAAACCAGTTCAAGTGTATTGGGGGAACAACCTACGCGTGTGAGGCTGTCCATAGGCGTTGGCTGAATGGGCAGTACAGTGAAGGGAATATTGTCGCCCGGCGGAATATCGCGGTCGCAGTTATCGAGCAGCGAATTGCCATCGCTGCCGTTTTTGATATTCAGGGTGTAATTGCCTGGTGGCAGCGGATTACTCATGGTCAGCACCACAGAATCCATATCAAAGCTGCTGCTGCAGCCGGTGGCCAGTGCCGCCACTACAGTACCGGCTGCCGGTGTAATGGTAAATTCACTGCCGTTGGTAGAAAGGCTGCTGCATTTCATTTTTTTGTTCAGCTTCACCGTCACGGTCACGCCTCCGCAGCCGGCCCAGGCTTTTTCCATTTTAGGCAGGGTAGGGTCGGTGATCACGGCGGTTCCGCCGCCAAACGACAATTTGTAACCGCTTTGTGTATTGGTAAAATGGCTCACCAGTAAAAGATAGGTATGCCCCTTTACAATGGTGGGCATAGCGGCGAATGAGGGGCGGTTCTGCGCCGGGTCCGACCCGCATTGTATATAATTTACACCCGAGCTGTTGGCGCCCGTCAATCCAAAGGTGCCTGCCCAGTTGCCGGTAACAATAATATTGGTATTGGTAAAAACTTCATTGGGATCGCGGCCGGTGATATCGTATAACATCCAGTCGTAATCGTCGCTCATATTGTTGGGTGTGATCAGGAAACCAAGCGTACCGGTTTGAAAACAGGTAAAACGATACCAAAAGGGATTCCTGTCTTCATATGCATTCTGGCCGCTGCAGCCCGGTACCTGCAACTGGTGGCTCACGCATAAGGGAACATTGGCCTGGCTGAAAGTAGAAGTGCCGCAAATCGGAAAAGCCGTGGCAGGCGTTTGTCCCAGGTTGCTGCAGGTTTGTGCTGATAAATAGTTGGCTGCCAACAATGTCCAGGCCAGTACAAGAGTCCTCATATGCATGCATCTTTGACCCAAAAAGATGGGGCATCGTTGCAAAGCGTTAAAATTTTCAGGGTGTTTGATTTCTTCTTAATTATTCAGCACCAGCTTTTCATGTAACCGGGTAAGTGTATCGCCAGGGTCATCGCATAAACCGGGATGCACCTTTGATGATTGAACAATGGTACTGCGGGTAGCCGTAAGCCAGCGAAAACGAGAGGCCGCATCCAGCTTGCCGATAGGGCCGCTGTTGGCACCACCATGGCAAATTTCCTGTAAAGCGCAGAGATGTTCCCTGAGTTCCTCTATATCGATATGATTCGAGAAGGCCTTTAATCTTTCTTCATCGAGGGTAAACAGGCATTGTAAAAACTTTTTACCCGGGCAATAGAGAATAACGCCTACATTCAGGAATTCTTCCCGCTCCACCCTGGGCACCACCCTGATGATGGCATATTCAAATAAGTGCGTTCCTTGCATGTAGGGCTTCTTTTACAAATGTTTGAGACGTTTCGATCCTGGTGAGTAAAAACTGAATATATACCTGCCGCATATCCGCCGGCGACTGTCCGGGCAATCCATTCACCAGCCATTCATCAGGCACCAGCGATACGATGGATTGGATAGTATCCGCGGTTATTAATTGCCTGAGCTCCTTATCTACGGCCTCCAGCTCCGATGCCTGTGGCAGCAATACATGGTCTTTTACCATCGAAAAGGGGCGGCGGGCCTGTTCTTCCCAGTTTTGCCAGCTATGGTGAAAATACAAGGCGGCGCCATGATCTATCAGCCATAGCTCTTTATTCCATACCAGCATATTGGTATTGCGGTAGGTGCGGTCAACGTTTGTGAGCAGGCAATCCAGCCAAACGATCTTCGAGGCCAGCACGGGATCCGGTTTGTTCACCGTGGGATCGAATGTGATGGCGCCCGAAAGAAAATGCAGCGCCAGGTTCAGCCCAACACTGGCCTTTAGCAGGTCCTGAATCTCTTCATCGGGTTCCGACCGGCCAAAGGCCGTATCGAGATGGGCGAATACAATTTCAGGCACTTTCAAACCGAGGGCGCGGGCCAGCTCGCCGCCAATCAGTTCGGCAATCAATGCTTTGATACCCTGACCGGCGCCACGGAATTTCAATACGTATAAAAAATCATCGTCTGCTTCAGCAATGGCCGGTAATGAGCCGCCTTCCCGTAAAGGCGTAACATACCGTGTTACACTTACCGTTCTTAGTTCCATTGAATTTAATTAACGCTGCGAACTTACCAATATAAAGGTGATTTAAAAAACTCGTGCGGTGTTTGGCCGGTAAATTGACGGAAGTCCTTAATAAAATGCGATTGATCGAAATAGCCGGCGGCATAGGCCATATCGGTAAGGCTTTTGGCAGGCGAGTAATGATCGATCAGGTGCCTGAGCCGGACGATGGTAGAAAAATGTTTGGGAGAAGTACCTGTTATACGGCGAAATCTTTTTTCAAATGGATCGCGGCTGATGGGCAGCGTCTGCAGCATGTTTTTTATTTTAATATCGCCCTTACTGGAATAAATTTGTTGAATGGCGTTGGCAATAAGGGCGTCGTTGGTTTCGATTTGCAATTGTGATAACAGGAACTGCTCTACAATGGCTATCCTTTCCTGGTGGGTTTTCGCTTCGGCCAGTTTTTCTTCTATGTATTGATGCGGCGCCAGGTCGTCGAGGGCAATGCTTAAACCGGATAGTTCATGCAAAGGCATTTTAAAAAATGCAGCCGCGCCGCCTTCTTCGAAAACGATCAATAAGGTGGCCGCCTGTTGCGAATAATGGATGATGCGGGCCGAATTCCTTATGCCGGATATAACAGAGAAGGGGAAACTATTTTCCACACCCGCCTCGCTATAACTTACCTGCCCTTTATACCGGAAGGCCATTACAATGGAGGTATCAGGCAATATGGTATTGTTCATGCCATATTCGCTTTCTATGATCATGTACCTTTTGATAAAAGGCTGTAATACCTTATTGGGAAAAAACAGTTTCATGCGATTATTACAAATTTACCCCTTTAATGGTTCCCTTCAGCCTGAAACCGCAAGGTGCAAATCCGGCTTTTAATAAGGTAGCTTTCGATGCGCGGTTCATGATATTACACCGGGCCGCTGGAACACGGCCTATGCGGTAAATTTCCTTTTTTAATTCCTGCACCATCAGGCTGCCCAATCCGTTTCGCCTGAATGGTTCTTTTACTTCCATGTAAATATCGGCATAGGGAAAATTGTAGTTCAGCATAAAACCTCCGGTAGCCACCATCTCGCCCTGCTGTTCTAAAAAATAACCACCTACATCATCGCCGCTGTTTTCTTCTGAAATTTTTCGTCCTATTCTTACGCCGGGAATATATAGCTCTGTTTCAACATGGTCTTCAAATAAAATGGCTTCGGCCAGAATGTTCGATGTAAATTCATACAACATGGAAGTGAGCAGCACATCATTGCTCTGGCATTCTATCCAGGTGGCGCCCGTTTCCGATACTACCTTGTCAAAGATAGCGGAGGCTATGTTGCGATAAGGTTTCAACAGGTAAAATTCAAAAATGGCATCACGGTCCTGCCTTTTGCTTTGGCCCCATACGGCCGCGTAACCGGCCTGAATATTATTCACTTCTATCAGCCAGGTATCGGCCCATCCGTATCGATGGCATTTATCATAGGTGAACTGGAAATTATTTTCCTGCAGGAAGTTGATGCGAAAGGATTGAATGGTATCCAGGCTGGTTTTGGTTACCGTTAATTTCGTAGCCATTGTTTTAAATTGGGAAAGGAAGAGGTTTTGCTTTCATCTGTCGTCAATCCTATCTGCTGTAACATAGATGATCCAAAATAAGTGTTATTACCGCAACTTTCCACGATGTAAACACCCCCGTTTCTATAACCTTCGGCATGGAACACAAAATAAGGATCAATTTCCAGGTAAATACAAACAGCATACGACCAGGCGATGGCCATCATTTCTTCTGCTTCCCGGTTTGTTCTGTTAATAATAGATGTTGCTGTAAGACGGGATCTGTCCTTCGCCGGTACTACTGCAATATGACCGGCTTCGTGTAAAATATCTCCTGGATGTTGCAGTTGGTTGATATCTACAACGATGGTTCCATTTTCAATGGAGAGGCCTGGCAAAAAACTGTCGTTTTCAACTTCCCTGAACAACGTGTGTATACCAATGGCATTTAGAAAATCAACACATTTGTCAAACGTTTCCATGTCATCGTGATCGTAATTATTCATGCATGGTAAATATACGAACTCGTTACGGTTATCCACATTTTATTCAACTTAACATTTTCCTGCAAATAAAATCTACGTTACCCCGTTCCAGATGAAAAGGCATAGTTTTTGGAATTATTGCTAACCTGAATAAATTTTTCCAAAGTTTTTTATTCTTTTTTAACATATAATGCTATATGCTACAAGCGCTTCCTTATCATTTGAAGGTCCGGGATTATTTTGCGCAGCAAACAAAAACCTGGAATTTTTTTGCCGCCCAGAAAACCAAGGAAGAGCAGCTGGCCCAGTATAAAACGGAGCTGCTGAAGAACACGTATAAATTCGATGTTCATGCCGATGCCGCCATTTATGAAAAGGTGCATATCGCCAAAACCAAATTAGGGTTGGAACAACTTCCTGTTACGGTTTACCAGGCGCAATACACCGATGAAATGAATGCCAGCATCGTATTCCTCGATAACGAGGCGCATATTGTATTCAGCGGCCGCATCACCCAATTGCTGGATGACAATGAATTGCTGGCGATACTGGCGCATGAACTTACCCATATCAAATTATACAGCATGCTGCAAGGCGAGCTGGAAACCGCCGAGCGCATCATCATGGCCATCGCCGGTAACTACAACAGCGAACCTGCCTATTTTGAAACGGCCCGCTTGTGCCGCCTGTATACAGAAATATTCTGCGATCGCGGCGCTTATACGGTAGTAGAGGATACAGAACCCGTGATCACCTCGTTGGTAAAAATTGCTACCGGTCTTGATAAGGTAAGCGCCGAAAGTTATAAAAAACAAGCGCAGGAAATTTTGGCCTCGGGTAGCGATTTAAAGGCTGCTGCTGTATCACATCCTGAAAATTATATACGCACAAGAGCCATTCAACTATGGCACGAAAAACAGGATGCCGCCGAAGACGAGATCATCAATATGATAGAGGGCATTACCGACCTGGATCAACTGGATGTTTTTAAACAGAAGGAAATTGCCCTGTTGACAAGACGTTTTTTACAATTATTCCTGAAACCCACCTGGTTTCAAACTGCACTGGTAACCAGTTTGGCCCGGCAGTATTTCAGTGATTTTATTTTTGATGAAGCCGCCGTGCTGGAAGACGATCTGCGTAATACCATTGCTCAGTCGCATAGCAGTATAAAAGATTACCTGGCCTATGTGCTGCTCGACTTTGCCCTGGTGGATGGTTCGCTGGAACTGATCCCCTTTGGATGGGCATTTCAATTTGCCGAAGATGTGCAGCTTAAAGAGGTGTTTGATGGCGTGATCAAAAAGGAGCTGCAATTAAGCGATAAAAAACTGCAGCAACATAAACAAAAGACCCTGGCGGCCTGGTTTAAATTGAAGGAAGGAGAGAAGGAACAGATATACGAAGGATAAGCTGCATTATTTACTGGTAAAAGATTTTAACTAAATAGCTATGTCGACTCCTGTTCAACCGTTCAGACAGTTCCTGAAAACAGCTTTTGATCATGGGGAATATGCAACCGATGATGTGATTGCATTTGTATTGCCCTTGTGTAAAGAGGTAATTGGTTTTCATGAAAACGGGCTGGTGGCCCCCTTTGAAAATGAACATACATTGTTCATTACCGGCAACCGGCTGGATATTGACGAGCGTGCCGCCCACAAACCCATGAAATCGATCGGTAAAGTATTTGCCTTATTCGAAAGGCAAAAAGCCAACCACTTCGAGGTCATCGGAAGCGTGAAGGTGGATGAAGACAACGAATCGGCCGTTGTGGTACCCGATACATCCAATGTACACGTTAATATCAACGAGCCTTTGACCGGTCCGGCTTATATACCGGGATACCGTTGTTTTGAAATGCAGTTGGGCCATCACGACGAACAAACAGATATTTTTTGCCTGGGGCTGATACTGGGCAGCATGGCCCTGGGTTTGAATTTGAATGAAGAAGAAGACCTGGTGCTGTTTGCTACCTACCGCACCAATCCTATTTTATACAACCACCGCATTCATCCCACCATTAGTTCGCTCATTTCCGAAATGACCGAACTAAGCCGGCATAAACGCGCGCAGGACCTGTATGATATCGTGAACAGGATGCAGCATTACCGCGACTACGATCCTGAAAAACAAACCGACCTGAGCAATGTGGCAGGATGGATCAATAAAACGCTCACCAACCGCAACCAGCTTATCTTAAATAAGCTGCGCAACCGTTTATTCGATACCAGCCGCCGTAACAGGCTGTTGTATTATAAACCGAATATGCGGTTTGTGAACCTTACTGTGAGCAGCGTGCCCATGGTGTTGCATTACCAGAGCATCAGGCCCGAATTGCTGTTTACCTGGAACAAGGATATTGCCGACCGCGTGATTGGCATGAAAGAGATCATCCTGAACAAATACCTGCGATTTGAAGACCACCTCTATCTGCCATCTTCCCTGGATAAGATCAGGATAGAAGCGCAACGCGATATACAGGAATTTGGTTTCAGCCAGTTAAAACTGGTGATCGTTTTCCTGAACTGGCACAACCTGAAAGAAGATAAAGAGGAACGTATACAAAGCCCGCTGCTGCTGGTTCCCGCTGAATTGAAGAAAAACAAAAAGCTAAAAGAAGACCACTTCATTTTAAAGATCACCGATAACGTAGCGGAAGTAAACCCCGTGTTGGCCAGTTATCTCAAAGACCTCTACGGCATTGAATTGCCCGATTATGTAGACCTGGATGAAATGAGCCCCGAGCAATTCTATATGTTATTGAAGGGCCAGATAGACGCCGCCAACCAGGGCATCGTATTGAACTATGTACATAAGCCACGCATCAAGCTGGTGCACAATGCTGCCAAACAAACCGTCAGCAATTTTAAAAAGCGGTTAAAGCGTGCAGACACGCAACTCAGCAGCTATAAAGACCTTAGCTACAGTTACCAGAATGAGCAATACAAGCCATTGGGTCTTGAAATATTCAGACAGAAGGTAGAACCCAAAATAACCTTCCCGGAATTATTGACCGGCAGCGATACAAAGATCACACCCTCGCAGTTAACGGAAACACCTGCTACTAAAAAAAGACAGTTGTTTGAATTAACCGAGGGTGAAAGCAATCCCTATAGCTGGGATTTTGATATGTGCAATATTGTGCTGGGTAATTTCAACTATAAAAAGATGAGCCTGGTACGCGACTACAATTATGTGATCGATAACCAGGTGCCCAACGAGGTTTTTGAACAACTATTCAGCAGCCAGCCCAGGCCCTCGGGCAAAGAACTGGCGCCCGACTGGAACAAAACAGAGGACCTGTACCATGTGATCACGGCAGACCCTACACAAACCAAGGCCATATTAAAAAGCCGCGAAAAAGAAAGTTATATCATACAGGGGCCTCCGGGTACCGGCAAAAGCCAGACTATTACCAACCTGATTGCCGACTTTGCGGCGCGCGGCCACAGCATTCTGTTTATTTGCGAAAAAAGGGCCGCGCTGGATGTGGTATACCACCGTTTAAAACAACAGGGATTGGATGAGCTGTGTTGTTATATTCACGACAGCCTGGGTGATAAAAGAGAGTTCATCAGGAACCTGAAAGCGACTTACGAAGACTTTACCAATAATAAAATGGACCTGGACCGCATCCAGGCCAGCCGTGATGCCTTGCTGAAACAAATGAGCGAACAACTGGGTTTGCTGAAACAGTTTCATGAAGCGCATAACACTGTTCCCGAACAGGCCGGTGTGGAAGTGAGGAAATTGTTGGAAAGGGTAGTGGAGTTAAAAGACCACCTGCTTAACCGCAGCGCCAAAGAAGAAGATGCATTGCCGCATTATAAGGAATGGTTGCAGTTTGGCGCCGTGATTGAACAATTGAGCAATGCCCTTGAAGAAGCCGGCGCAGAACCCTGTTTTGCCGAGCATCCTTTCAGCAAAATCAACGAAAACATTTTTAATAATGAAAACCCGCATGCCGTTCTCGACAGCCTGTTGCATCATTGCCGCAACCTGCTTACCGAGGTGACTTCGGTGATCAGGGAAAACAATATTCCTCCTGAACACACCAACCGGTTGGAACAAATCAAGAACCTGATACAGGATGCTATCCTTATGCATCCACTGGCCGAAACAGATAACCTGGCGTTGATCAATGCGGATAATGAAAGCGCCCGGAAATTTGAGCAGGCGGTACATTTATATAAACAACAGCAAAATCAATTCGACCAGGTAAAAAACCGCAATGCCAATTGGAAAAACAAACTGAGCGAGCAGGATACCAATGCCGCCATGGCTATAGCTGCCAAATACGAAAAGGCATTTCTGCGTTTTCTGAATGGGAAATGGCGCCGGTTGAAAAAGAAGCTGGATGAAAGCTATGATTTTTCGCAGCATGCCGTACACCCCGGTTATGCCGCCATTTTACAACAATTAAAAGAAGAATTTGATGCTGCCGGCCTGGTAGCCATGGAAAAGCGGTACCTGCAACAGCAGTATAAAATAGACAACGTTGATCTTACCTTTTTAGCCATCGAACGCCTGCGCGCCAAACAGGGCGATAAGGAGATGGATTACCTGTTGCACCATCCCGAGGCCAACCAGCTGATCATGCGTTTGAGCAGGTTGAACAGCACCCTGCTGAAACTGCAGGCGCAGCTTCAGCAATGTTTAAATGAATATGATGCCAAACCGGTCAACGACATATACGACGAACTGGAAAGCATCAGCATGAATGTGCACAGTTTAAGAGACCTGCTGCCCGCGCTTCGTGAATATGCCGGGATGCCGGATGCCATGAAAGAGATCATCCGCACAGAGCCGGTAACGCCCAGGCAGGCCGAGGCTGGTATGGCGCACAAAACCTTATCGCATGTATACCAGTATAACAAGGCTTTTGCTCATACCGATATGACAGCGATTGAAAAAGCCGTACACCAGATTCAGCATTGTTATCAAAAGCTGTTGAAAGTAAACGCCGATTATATCAGGGCCGCTGTTCGAAGGCGCTTTTTGCAAAATGTGGAACTGAGTAATATGGCCAGCAGCCAGTTGCAGCCGGAACAAAAACAATTCAAAAAAGATTATACCGAGGGACGTAAGATACTGGAGAATGAGTTCAATAAAAGCATGCGTTTTAAAAGTATCCGCGAACTGTCGGCCAGGGAAAGCGGCCTTGTATTAAAAGACCTGAAAACAGTTTGGCTGATGAGCCCGCTCAGTGTAAGCGACAGTTTACCGGTTGATATCAATTTCTTTGATGTGGTGATCTTCGATGAGGCCAGCCAGATCACGCTGGAAGAAGGCATCCCCGCTTTATATCGCGCCAAACAAACCATTATAGTAGGGGATGATAAACAAATGCCGCCTACCAATTTCTTCACCGTTCGTACCGAAGATCCCGACGACCTGGAAGTGTATATACCCGAAGAAGACGACGAATTATTAAGCAACGACGCCGACAGTTTGCTGGTGCAGGGCGCCCGTAAACTGAACAATGTGATGCTGGGATGGCACTACAGGAGCCGTTTCGAAACATTGATCAGCTTTAGCAACCATGCCTTTTACGAAGCCGGTTTGTTCACCATCCCCGACCGCACCATTCATCATACAGAAAAGAATGCCATAGAAGTAACAACACCAGCAGATGCCGTACAGCATGCCGGTGCCCTGTTCGACCGCAGCATCAGCTTTCATTTTATGCCCAACGCGGTATATGAAAAAAGGGTGAATACCGATGAAGCGGAATATATTGCCGAAATGGTGCGCACCTTGTTGCTGAAAAATATACAGGAAAGCATAGGCATAGTGGCTTTCAGCCAGGAGCAGCAGCATACTATTGAAGATGCATTGACCAGCCTGGCCGCAAAAGACAAGCTGTTTGAACAAAAACTGGAAGAGGCCTGGAGCCGCACCGAAGAAGACCAGTTTACCGGTTTATTTGTCAAGAACCTTGAAAACGTACAGGGCGATGAACGCGATATCATCATCATGAGCGTATGCTACGGGTTCGACAGCCGTAAAAAGATGATCATGAACTTTGGCCCCATCAATAAAAAAGGCGGCGAAAAGCGGTTGAATGTAATTTTCAGCCGCGCCAAAAAACACATGGCTGTGGTAAGTAGCATCAGGCACCACCATATCACTAATGAATACAATGAAGGCGCCAATTACTTCAAACGTTTTTTGCAATACGCCGAACTGATCAGCACAGGCGATATGAAAACCGCACGCGGCATACTCGACAGCCTGGTGTTGAACAAAAAGGAAAAACAACATACCCAGTCAGATTCTGTCATACTCAGCCAGATCAAAGAGCAACTGGAGAAACGTGGTTATGAAGTGGCGGAACAGGTAGGGCAGTCAGACTTTAAATGTTCGCTGGCGGTTAAAGCAAAGCCCGGTGATGCTACCTATGCACTCAGCATCTTGGTGGATGACGATAAACATTATAAGAACGATAACCTGCTGGAGCAGTATTACCAGCGCCCGGCCATATTGCAAACCTTTAACTGGCGTACCATCAATGTATTTGCCAAAGACTGGTTGCATCAACCGGATAAAGTGATCGAACAGATCATTAAAAGATTGCAGCAAGAACCCGGTCAGTCGCCCTTGGAAGAAAATGCGGCCGAACCGGAGGTGGAGAATACCAGTGAGGCGCCCGTTGCTACTGGGTTACCGATCGCAAAACCCGAGGTTACAGAAACTGCTTCTCCTTACGATCACCTGGCATTTCAAAGGCTGATTTTTAGCGAAAGCGGGAACAATAAATTCTGGGAAGCGGCCGTCGATGGCAATAAGCTGATCGTCCGGTACGGGCGTATCGGCACCAAGGGCCAGGTGAGTGTAAAAACCTTTGCCAAGGAAACAACTGCCCAACTGGAAAAAGACAAGATGATCAATGAAAAGGTCGGTAAGGGATTTAAGATGATTCAATAGTTGCTTTCTTCTTTGGTATCATCCTTGTCATCGTTCAGTTCATCACGCAGGATGTCGCCGCCTTCCGTGGCTTCAAATGCATTGGCAGAACCAAGGGATGCGCCTTCGTCTGAAGCCGGGGGCTCATTCTTTGTTTTCAGGTTGGCCGCTACTTTATCTTCCTCTGTTTTCGGGTTGATGGTTTTCTCGGAGGATGGCGGGTCGGGAAAACCGGGGAAATCCTCGTCGATGCGTTCATCCTTACTGCGCTGAACCTCTTCTTTTTTGGTGATGGCTTTGTTTGGCTTCTTTTCCATGATATAAATGGTTTAGTATACCTATAGTATAAAAAAAGTATGCCGCCCATGGGCGTTTTTAGGGCCCGGGGCGGCATTTGTTTATGATTAACGACGGTTGCCTGTTTTATCTTTTTTCGGTGATAAAGCCGTTAAATGAGATCGGCTGACGGTTGTTACTGGTAACTGTAAGTGATGCAGAACCGTTGTCGAAAACGCGTAACGACATTTGCCTCGGGTCCTGCACATCTTTTGGCCTGATATCGATATCCCAGCCGCCTTTTTTCCTGTCGGAGACCTTGTAATCAAAGTCGGTGGAGGTAAAATTCAGCGGTCCCTGCGAAGGATTGATTGGCGCCGAATAAGCCCTGCCGAAATAGGGCAGGTAGCTGATCAGCGAATCACCTGATACCCTCAGGTCAAACTCAGTATTTAACGGACGTGTGCGCCCACGGGAAGGCAATGCCGTTTGTGCCTTAAATACATATTGTTTTGATTCAATAAGGCTTTTTATAACTTCCTGCTTATCCTTCTCTTCCTGCGCCTGCAACGCCGCGGGCAATGCCACCATGGCGATCATCAATGGCCATGTCGCTTTTAGTATGTTTTTCATGTTCACCCGTTTATTAGAATAACGGTAAGCAGGCCTATTTTGTTTGTTAAAATATCATATCATATGGTGGTTTTAAAAATATAGGCCTATAGGCCTATATTTGCACTTTATAGGTCTATAGACCTATAATTGGTTTTCGTACACATGCAGCTTGACTTTTATTTATGATCGTTAGAAAGTTTGGCAAGCTCGGTAAACAGGGCTTTTTGCCTTTCGGTTAAATGAGTAGGCAATTCTACATGCCAGGTAATATACAGGTCGCCAAACCGGCCTTCGTGTTTGTATACCGGGAAGCCCTTTCCTTTTAGCCTGATGGTGCTGTTGTTTTGTGTACCTGGTTTTACCTGCAGTTTTACCTTGCCATCCAAAGTATCCAACATAATTTCTCCTCCGAGTACAGCCGTATACAAATCCAGCTTTACGGTGGTATGCAGGTCGTTTCCCGTGCGTTTGAAATTGGTATTGTTGATAATATTGAAAGTAATATACAGGTCCCCGGCAGGGCCGCCATTAAGCCCCGGTCCGCCATAGCCTTTTAATTTGATCTTTTGCCCGTCTTCTATACCGGCTGGTACGGTAATACGAATGTTCTTCCCGTTGATGGTAAAGGTTTGCTGGTGGGTGGTATAGGCTTCGGTAAGGGTGACCTGTAAGTCGGCCTGGAAATCTTCGCCACGGAATTTTACCTGGCTGCGGCCACGGGTACGATGTGTGCCCCCAAACAGGGATTCAAAAAAGTCGGAGAACGCACCTTCGCCAAACTCGCCGGTAAAGAACTCTTCCGGTCCGCCGCCGGGTGCACGCTGGTATTGGCGTTGCCTGGCCTGTTCAAACTGATCGGCATGTTGCCAGTCTTTACCGTACTGGTCGTATTTTTTTCGTTTGTCTGGATCACTCAGCACTTCATGGGCTTCGTTGATCTGCTGGAATTTTTTATGTGCTTCTTTATCGTTGGGGTTTAAATCGGGATGGTATTTACGTGCCAGTTTGCGGTAAGCTTTTTTAATATCGTCTTGCGAAGCGTTTTTGTCTACGCCCAGGATCTTATAATAATCTATAAACTCCATATTGACTCCCTTTTCTCTATTGTAATTTAACAAAGAAATTCAATATGGGTTCAACGGCAGGAGGAGTGCGCTTACATCAGCTTTTTTACAATAAGTCCGACCATTATAGAAAAGGCAAAACTCATCAGCGTGCCAATCAGAATGTATTCGGCGTCTTTACGGGCCTCGCTGCCTTTGATATCGTTGAACCGCAGGATAGACTTGGCGGCTATTAAAAAGCCAATGCCTTCAAAATGACCGGTTATAACGAAGGTATACACCAGTATGCGTTCAAAAATGCCAATCCATTTGCCGGCTTCATTCAGGCTGATGGCAGAGCGCATGCCGCCTTCTTCGGCCTCCCTGCGCCAGCGTTGGGTGGCACGCGCCAGGAACAGCGATAAGGGGAAGGTGACCACCAGGTAACCGCTTGCAACAGCCCATACCGTGGCGCTGTGCTGAAAGGCAAACCAGTTTTTAGGCAGCCATTGATCGGGCGCCACAAAGGCCACCCAAAGTACTGCCAGTACCACCACATGCAAAAACTGGTCAACGATAAAATACACCACGTTTTCAGACTGGTTCAGCTTCCACAGGTCGATGATAAAATGGGTAAACACTACCAGCAGGGGAATGATCCACATATCCCAGGAGGGAACAAAGAGGTATACCAGGAGGCCATGTATCAGGCTGTGCAGGTACAACATCCACGAGCGGGCCTTCAACCGTTTTTTGTGGCGCACCATGGCCTGTGTTTGCAGCAAAAAATCGCCTACCAGGTGGGCAAAGATCCATTGAAATAAAGTTACCATATGTTATAAGGTTACATTACACAGCAGGAACCACCGATTCAAAACGCTGTAATATTTTTTGAACCACCGGCCAGCCTGCTCCCTGCAATCGCTGATGCACGGAGGGCTGTTTGATCTTTAACTTACGGGCTATGGCTTGTTGGGTATGATTTTGTAATTGCAGGTAGATGGCTTCGGCTTGCTGGGGCGACCAATGCTGAATGATAAAATTCAACGACACGCTGTGCACCATCCATTCCGATGTAAATGTTTTATCCTGGCTGGCTATACTGATCACATCACCGCTTTTTAGCAGTTCATCCAGGTAAGGACCCGACGCCTGAAAGGCCGTTCCATCGGAGGTGATCACGTCCTTACTTTTAAAACTGATGTCCCCGATACCAATAGCCAGCCGTATTGAAAATTTTTCCTTGATCAAAAAACTTTGCAACAACAGGGCTATACGCAGCGCCTTATCGCGATTACCCGTGAGCAGGGCCTGCACACTGTCTCCACGATATTGCTGCACTTTCAGATCGGGCCATTGCCTGCCAGCCTCACTGAAAAAAACATCCATCAACCGCTGGAGCTTTTTGCGTGCTGCCGGTTTTAACGTGGAAGAACCAATAACATCACCACTTATAACAGATGCTTTCCGTTGAGAACCCATAACCAGGTTTTTACAAATATAGGTCTATAAACCTATATTATCAAATTATAGGCCTATAGGCCTATAATCGCCCATTATAGGTCTATAGGCCTATAATACCAAACGCAAATTGCCCGCAAAAAAGGGGTGCGCCTTGTGCACCCCTTTTATACGGGCAATAAAAAACCCCGCCGAAGCGGGGTTTGTATTAATATCTGTAATGTTCGGGCTTGAATGGGCCTTCTTTCGGAATGCCCAGGTAAGATGCCTGCTCTTCTGTGAGTTCATCCAATTCAACACCAATTTTCTTCAGGTGCAAACGGGCCACTTTCTCGTCGAGGTGTTTGGGCAACACATATACTTTGTTCTCGTAACTTTTATGGTTGGTCCACAACTCGAGCTGGGCCAGCGTTTGGTTGGTAAATGAATTACTCATAACAAAGCTGGGATGACCGGTAGCGCAACCCAGGTTTACCAGGCGGCCTTCAGCCAGCAGAATGACCTCTTTGCCATCGATATTATACAGGTCAACCTGTGGTTTGATGGTATCTTTAGTATGGCCATAATTATTATTGATCCATGCCACATCGATCTCGATATCGAAGTGACCGATATTACAAACGATCGCCTTATCCTTCATGGCACGGAAGTGTTTCTCCGTGATCAGGTCGCGGCAGCCTGAAGCCGTAACAATGATGTCGGCTTCTTTTACGGCATCGATCATTTTTTTCACTTCAAATCCGTCCATGGCAGCCTGTAATGCACAGATAGGATCTATCTCGGTTACAATAACACGGCAACCGGCGCCTGCCAGCGAAGCCGCAGAACCTTTTCCTACATCACCATAACCACCTACTACAGCTACCTTGCCGGCCAGCATAACGTCGGTAGCACGGCGGATAGCATCTACCAGGCTCTCTTTACAACCATATTTGTTATCAAACTTCGATTTGGTAACAGAGTCGTTTACATTGAAGGCGGGGATGGGTAAGGTGCCTTTGGCCATTCTTTCATACAGGCGGTGTACACCGGTAGTGGTTTCTTCGCTCAGGCCACGGATATGTTGAACCAGCTCGGGATATTTATCAAATACGATATTGGTCAGGTCGCCGCCATCGTCCAGGATCATGTTCAGCGGACGGTCGGCGCTACCAAAAAACAAGGTTTGTTCAATACACCAGTCGGCTTCTTCCAGTGTTTGTCCCTTCCAGGCGTATACACCAATACCGGCAGCAGCAATGGCGGCGGCGGCATGGTCCTGGGTAGAAAAGATATTGCAGGAGCTCCATTTAACCTCTGCGCCCAGGGCAACCAGGGTTTCAATCAGCACGGCAGTTTGAATGGTCATATGCAAACAACCCGCAATACGGGCGCCTTTTAAAGGCTGAGATGAACCATATTCTGCACGTAATGCCATTAAACCTGGCATTTCTGCCTCTGCCAGACGGATCTCTTTACGACCCCATTCTGCAAGGCTGATATCCTTAACCTTATAAGGAAGGGAAAAATCAATGTTTTTGGTGATAGTAGACATATCTGTTTTAATTATTTATTCGGCGGCAAAGCTACAATTAAAGTGCGAAAAAGCAGAATAACCGGCAAATATGGGATGGATGGCGGAAATTTTGGCAGGATGCCCGGCGGGCTGTGCAACGATTTGATAAACAACGCTGTCAGAGAAAATAGGGAATACTAATAAAACGGTATTCTAAAAAGACGTTGTTTTCTCATGTGGTTTTTGAGAGCTTCCCGAAAGGGGAGCTTTTTTTTATCCTTCGGGCTACACAATGGTCCTTTTACACAGATCGGCTACGGTTTTCTTTTCCAGTATCTTCAGGTTGGCATCCCGTACCAGCACCATCATATCGTGCAGGCCGCACTGCTTTTCATCGCAGTTTTTACATCGTTCATAAAAATACAGGCTTACGCAGGGCAGCATGGCAATGGGCCCGTCTATCAGCCGCACAATCTTGGCCAGGGTAATGTCTTTAGGGGCTACCTTGAAGAAATAGCCGCCGCCTTTCCCTTTCTTGCTATCCAGTACACCTGCTTTTTTAAGCTCGAGCAATATGTTTTCCAGGAACTTGAGCGGGATACGTTTCTTTTTGGATATTTCAGCTATTAATACGGGTTGACTATCCTTTTTATCAGCCATATACATCAGTGCCTTAAAGGCATATTGGGCTTTCTTCGATAACATGTACGTTCAGTTTACGCCGGTAAAGTAAATTAATTTTTTGATTCCGGCTACACCAGTTTGTGTTCGTAGGCATATTTGATCAGCCCGATGATGCTGTTCGTTTTTGTTTTGCGAAAAATATTCTTGCGATGCGTTTCCACCGTACGTTCGCTGATGAGTAGGGTACGGGCAATATCCTTATTACTGTATTCCTGCTCTATCAGGCGCAATACTTCCAGCTCTCTTTCAGTAAGACGCATGCTCCTGCTTCCTTTTTTCGGGGCGCGCACCCTTGGCATCTTTTGTACCAGCTTTTCACGGGTATACGTATTGTCGGCTATTTTTTCCAGACTGCTTAATAGTTCCAAACGGTTGGTGTTTTTTGAAATGGCGCCCGCTATTTTTCTTTCCCTTATCATCCTGTCAATATCCTGCTGTTGCCCCAATGCCTGCAGGGCAGCGATCTTCATGAAGGGAAAGATCTCTTTGAACCTTTTGGTAAGTTCGTCTTCATTATAACGCAGCAGGGTATCGTCGGCCAGCAGGATGTCGATGTGTTTACCGGTCATCTTGCAAAGCAAATCGCGCGGTGTGCCGGCAGTAACAGATACCTGTATATGTGTTTGGTCCTGCAGCAGTGTTGTCAATTCTTCGATCACTGACTGATGATCATCCAGGATCGCAATCTGAATTGTTTTTCGTTTCATGCGTGGCTACAGATGTGGACATTTATCCCTGTCCATATATTAATAATTATTTGAATTAGTAGAATCAAATCTTTTGCCGCCGTTCTCCATCTTTGCCGTCATTAGCTAAATGATACGGTTCAGGGATGGCCGGTATGTACATGAAGTATCGGGATGGTGTATTTTAACACACCGGCAGGTACCAATCATACACTGCCTGCAATACCATTGAAAGGAATTAAGGTATTAACTACAAGTTGGGTGGGAAGATTTAATGGTTAGGATAGCTGGAAATGTTGAGGTAAATCAAATGCCCAGCACATCGCTCATGCTATAGATCCCTTTTTTCTGGTGCAAAAATTCTGCAGCCAGTACGGCGCCTGTGGCAAAACCTTTACGGTTATGAGCGGTATGTTTTATTTCAATATCGTCGATTGCTGAAGTATAGGAGATGATATGTGTACCTGGTGCAGGATCTACACGTTCGCTGATGATCACCAGTTCATCGGGTTGATTGCTGTGTTGGTTCACCCATTTTTTCTTTTGTGGAAAGGCCTGCAGAATGCCCTCGGCCAGGGTGATGGCGGTACCACTGGGTGCATCTTTTTTTTGTGTGTGATGCACTTCGGTCATCGATACATCGTATTCGGAATGCGGGGCCATCAGTTCGGCCAGTTTTTTATTCAGAGCAAAGAATATGTTTACACCCACACTGAAGTTGCTGGCGTAGAGCAGCGCGCCGTTTTTGGCCTCGCATTGTTTTTTGGCTTCATCAAAACGCTGCAGCCAGCCTGTTGAACCGCTTACTACCGGAACACCGGCATCGAGGCATTTCATAACATTGTCGAATGCAATCTCAGGCCCGGTGAACTCAATAGCTACATCGGCCTTTTGAATGTTTTCGATGGTGTTATCCTCAAAATTTTCAATGGAAACTTTTAGTACAATCTCATGCCCGCGCTGTACAGCGATCTCTTCAATGGCATGGCCCATTTTACCGTATCCGATCAATGCGATTTTCATTATTCTTCAATCTTTTTAGCGCAGCGAAGGTATAGTTTTTGGACGATTATCATCAAAACTTAACACAAGACTTAAACCGACAGATTGAGTGGAAAGAATGGCCGGTTTCACTTTCAAACTTAAGTTATCACTTACATTGAACCCTTTCAGGTGGGCATCAACAGTTGCATCCACTACGTTCAGGCCCCAGAACAAAAGCGTGAACAGGATGGAGTAATCCATATTCCTTCTGAATTCGTTGCGGTAGTTCTGCAAGGCATTATCTGCTTTATTGCGCACCAGGTTCTGTAATTGCGGATGAACTTTGGCCAGGCTGTCGCCACCGTTATTGGGGTAATTGGGGCTGTTGATGATGGCCAGTGCATAGCGTGTACGGTTATACCAGTTTTTGTTATCAAAAAACAGGTACACCGGTATGCCTACCGCCGCATACACGATCGGCACCTTCCAGTATTTCTTATTATACACCTGTCCCAATCCTGGTAATATGGCGGAATAAATAGCCGCTTTACGCGGGCTGAAAACTCTTTCTTTGGTAGTGTCGGCCTGAGTAGCGGGGGCAATAGAATCTTTTGGAACAACAGTGCCCGCAGCATCGCTTACCACAAGGGAATCTTTATCCTGTGCTGATACCAGCACGGGCACAATGAGGACTAAACAAATAGCTAATAATGCTTTTATCATGCACGCATATCTTAGTTAGCCGTTACACCTATCTGGTCCAGTATCTTGTTCAACTCCTGGATGGAATAATATTCTATTGAAATATTGCCGTGTCCGCTCTTGTTATGATTCAGCTTCACTTTGGTACTGAAATGCGATGCTAAGTTATCTTCAATTTTTTTGTAGGCGGGTGGGAGAGAGGGTTTTACCGATTCTTTAACAGGGTTGCCCGATTTGTACATTTTACGTACCAGCTCTTCGGTTTGACGAACCGAAAGACCCCGGCTCCTGATCTCGTTAAAAATATATAATTGTTTGTCAACAGTATCTACATTGATCAGGGCGCGTGCATGGCCCATGCTTACTTCACCCCGGCGAACGGCCACCTGGATATCGGGCGGCAGTTTCAACAGGCGGATATAGTTGGCTACGGTGCTTCTTTCTTTACCCATACGTTCGGCCACCTGTTCCTGGGTATAGCTCAGCTCTTCCATCATACGTTTGTAGCTGAGGGCAATTTCCACGGCATTCAGGTCTTCACGTTGCAGGTTTTCCAACAGCGCCAGTTCCAGCAGCTCCTGGTCGTTGGCCTGGCGGATATAGGCAGGCACATCTTTCAAACCGGCCAGTTTGGCGGCGCGCCAGCGGCGTTCACCACTGATAAGGCGGTATTTGCCATTAGCCGCCTGCGAAACGGTGATGGGCTGAACAATGTCGTGCATTTTTATGGAAGTAGCCAGCTCGTTCAGGGCGGTTTCGTCAAAATCGTGGCGTGGCTGGCGTGGATTCGGCTCTACCTGGTCAACCGGTATCCGCAACACCCCTGTTACGGCTTCGGTAACATCCGATTTGAGGTTTCCGGTAGTGGTTTTCAAATCGGAATTGATATTCTGCAAAAGGGAACGGATCCCTTTACCCAGCGCGTCTTTATTCTGTTTTGGGGTGGTCATTGTATGTAGATGGTTTTTGGCAAAATTATTCTAATATCCGCTCTTCCTGCTTAATTTTTGTCATATCATTTTTTTG
>Ga0065721_10004096_pt1 | contig 72163 bp, 61 predicted proteins | sample Mesricmetagenome_FD_59108 | JGI IMG/M metagenome (GOLD analysis project Ga0065721, IMG submission 59108) | Mesophilic microbial community from rice straw/compost enrichment Sample: eDNA_1 v2 (version 2) | ecosystem: Engineered > Solid waste > Grass > Composting > Bioreactor | place: USA: Davis...
GGAGGCATCGTACTCCTCGCAGGCACGAACGCAGGACGTTATGGATTGGACTACTACCTGTTACCGCTGCTGCGCAAAGCATTCAAGCATAAGAAGGCTGATGGAGACGAAACAATAACACCTGCCGGCACGGCAAACGCTCACTAACAAATGTTACACTCAAGTAAAACTCTGACCCCCAATTAATTGGGTCAGAGTTTTTTTGAATTTGGAACTCAAGCGGTGGTTGAATAGGGCAAGAAGCGTCACTCAATCAATACTTGATAGGGGGGTTCCAATATCTATGGTGGAGCGAATTGCCGAGAATAGGCCGATTCTAATCGCCGAGATGATCAACCTTGGGAAGATTTATTTAGAGGATCTCTTAGAGTTGGCTCCATTGGTCAAGGCCAGTACGCTTCATTCAGGTTACGAAGAGCGTCAACCAGACCCGAATTCATCTGGAGGTGGTGAAAAGCTTGGCCATTCCTCGAAACGGAAGCGCTTGGTGCATTAGTTGTGCTATCAAATTTTATTCAGATTAAATAAAATTAAATAAAAGAATGTGATTTAATTCACACACTTTTCAATCAAAGTATGCTATATTAAAGATGTAAAGAGAAGCAATACATAGTAGCAGCAAGAAAGGAAGATGGACCATGAAACATCTCATCCAGAAGTATTCACGATCCGAGCGATCCAATCGTCCACGGCAATCGAAGAGGGGTATTTCATAAATCCCAAGCAGATCATTTTTTAGATTACTACGTGAAATAATTCACAACACACATTAATAAAATCGGAGATGATTGTCATGTTAGCATGGCTGAGAGAAAATAAATACGCTGCAGTTCTTATGATCTTCATTCGCGTCTACCTCGGGTTCCAATGGATCGAAGGGGGCTGGCACAAGCTGACGGGCGGGTTCGATGCCGCTGGCTATTTGAAAAATGCAATTGCTAACCCGATCGCGGATAAAACGACTGGAGAACTGGTTTATCCGAACTTTGTATACTTCATCGAGCACTTCGCGCTGCCGAACGTAAAGCTCTTTAACATCCTCGTCCCAATCGGCGAATTCCTCGTTGGTGTCGGATTGATTGTCGGGGGATTGACCGCCGTGGCAGCCTTCTTCGGACTCTTAATGAACTTCATGTTCATGTTCGCCGGAACGCTGAACACGAACCCATGGCTCGTCCTTATCGGAGGCATCGTACTCCTCGCAGGCACGAACGCAGGACGTTATGGATTGGACTACTACCTGTTACCGCTGCTGCGCAAAGCATTCAAGCATAAGAAGGCTGATGGAGACGAAACCATAGCACCTGCCGGCACGGCAAACGCTCACTAACAAATGTTACACTCCAGTAAAACTCTGACCCCTAATCGGGTCAGAGTTTTTTGGTGTGTGACTCCGATGGTGTGAAGCAGAACGGATACAAAGACTGAAATTGAATACGGAGTTCGAACAACTATGATGAAGGCTCAAACATGAAAAGGATGGTGTCATCGTTGAGGAAAATAACGAGCTTCTGGATGATGGTGGTCTGCCTGCTGCTGCTTACCATGGGTTTCGCTGTAATTGCTTCCGCCGCTCATGACGGACAAGAAATTCGTCTCAGCCAATAACGGTAATTGTTCAACTATCTTGTTTTACAGCTCGAATCTATCAGTTTTGATTCTATCAATGAATAATGATCATTCCAGTACATATCAATAATGTCTTATTGTTACTCAAATGGGGGGCGTATTACGATCTCAGTGTATCTGGTGGCGTTCAATTACACTCGGAACAAGGAGGTTGACGGTTGTCTTGTTGCTTCATGTAAGCGCTTCAACAAATGTGTGACATGACATGTAGTACGACACAGCATCTCAAGGAGGTTATGTCTCTATGTCTGCTAGAGCACGAAGAGCAGCGAAGAACAGGTTAAGCGTCAAAGTAATGCCCCTATTATTGTCCCTTTCTTTAATCCTTCCGGTTGTACCACAAGCTGTATCAGCTAATGCTGGCGGTCCTACACCTATCGCTTTGACACAAGTAGGCGATGTATTGGATTTTGAGGATGGCGCGCTGCTGGGGACTGTAACTGGTGCTCCGGCAGAAACAGGCCCTGGTTCCATTACGGTAGCGGATTTGGGCTCCAAAGTGCTTCGCGTTCAACCGCCTTCCGATACCGATTCGAGTTCGGCCAGACAAGCAAGCTATTGGTGGACGCTTCCTCTTGATAGCGGTGAATATGACCTTACGGGTAAAGATCAGGTTGAAGTAACCTTTGACTGGTGGGTCGATATTACTCGTCCGAGCGCCAATTCGCTTGATATCCGTCTGAACAGCGGTACGGATCAAGTCGTAACGCTTCGTACCTCCGGTGGCGGAACAAGCTCCAACTCACCGGCGACCGTTTCCTATTACACCGGCAATATGGCAGCTAATAATGCTCCGGCAGTAGGATCAGCTACGAATGCGCTGACAGAAGTGCCGCGTTTGACGAAGCTATCGGCAGCGCTGAACATCGATCTGCTGGCACAAGTGGTCTCCATCAGCGTGACCGACGGTGGTTCAAAGACATATAACACACCACAGCCGATCGCAATCGGTTCCGATAAGCTGACCAGCTTGAGCATTGGAGCGAGCCGGGCAAGCGGACAGAACTGGGCAAGGTTTAATGCCGTTACGGGCGTTGATTGGGATGAGAGCACCTATGGGATGCGTGTTGATAACATCTCCTTCAAGGCTGCTGCGTCCGGTGGTGTGAAGCCGATCATAAACCCAAGTGAAATAACGCTGGCGCCAGCCTCTGCTAATTTGGAATATGGAGCAGGATCGCTTGCGGACAAGCACTCGGCTACGTTCAGCGCGGTTGTAATGCCTGTTAATGCAACCGACAGGACGTTCACATGGTCAATCAGCGACGAGAGCATAGCCGCTATTATCGTAAATGCTGATAACAGCGTGACGGTTACCGGCGTCGGTGCGGGGGATGCTGTTCTTACGGCCACTTCTAATATGGATGGTTCCATTAAGGGCAGTGTGCCGATCAATGTCAAATATGTACCAGCGATTGCAGAACCTGCTCCAGACTTTTCCGCTCTATTAGCGGATGGGTACAAGCAGGAGTTCGGCAGTAATTTTGCTGGTGACGATGCGACCCCGCTGTGGATATTCGATGGCGGCACATACCATAAGCTCGCCAGAGAAGACGCTCCTCAGATCAATAATTATTTCCGATTTGATGCCTCCGGTTCGGGCAACCGCGGCGGTAAGGGAGATTTGCCATACGCCGTCTACGGCAGCAAGGTATATGTGAATTTGGACTGGAAGGTGCCAGCGGTTACGACCGACCAGAATACGTTCAACTTAAGCTTCCAGGATGGAAGCAATACGCTGCTTAGCCTAAGAACAGGCACAATTAGAGATAGCGGCACGAGAACAATTGGCATATTCACTGGGGCTTTGCCAGGACCGACCGGTCCCGGACCAACGTATTTCTGGGATAGCGGCAGATACCATGCGTTTACTTATAACCAGGTCAATATATGGTATAAGGTAGGCATAGAGTTCGATTTCGATAATATGCTCGCTACAGTTTCCCTTGTTCCAAGGGATGATGTTGCGGCAGTGCCATCGGTATTGACGATTCCTTTCGAGGGAAGTCAGATTAGTTCCTTCGTTCTGACCGGTGAGCGCGCGGGCGGCAATAATGTCGACGTTACGGATAATGGCATTGATAACTTGTATTTCTTTACGAAGCCGCTCACATGGAACACGATAACGGATGTGCTACCATATGAATTCCTGCCTGAGCGTCCAGCAACAGCGGACAGCAACACGTGGCAGAGCTGGTATAAGACCGTTTATATCGGGGATGTTGCGGACGAGGCAGGACTTAACCTGCCGGCAAAAGTGAAGGTTAAGCTGGCGGATGGCAGTACTGCCGAGGTTGACGTAACTTGGGCATTAACCGAAGCGCCATGGGCTGCACCAGCTGCACCATTGGTTTATGACCCGAATAAGCAGGGTGTATTCACCTATGTAGGAACGCTGACGAGTATTCCTGACGCAGCGGTCAACCGAATGAGCGTGAAAGCGAAGCTTTATATCGAGAACCGTCCTAAAGTAAAAACTTCGTCCGAGCCGTACTCCATGGAATGGCTGGATAGAGGAGTCGTAGCCGTCCCTGAACAAAATGGAGGCGGCATCCTTGTAACATGGCGTCTGCTCGCTTCGGAATATAACAAAGGCTTAACCTTTAACGTGTACAGAAACGGCGTTAAGGTGAATAGCTCACCGATCGCTGCGCTCGATTATGTCGACGCTGACGGTACAACTGGCGACAACTACACTGTAGAGACGGTAAGTACCGGTGCGACAAGCAAACCTGCAACGGCATGGGCTAACAACTATATTGACATTCCATTGCAAAGACCGGCGGATCGTCCGAACCCCGCACTGGCTTACGGTGCGACAACTAACGCGGACCCTATCACTTACACCGCTAACGATACTTCCGTGGCGGACGTTAATGGCGATGGACAGTATGAGATTGTTGTGAAATGGTATCCGTCGCAGGCGCAAGACCCAGGCCTTGCAAACAGGCATACCGGCGAGACGATATTCGACGCCTATACGCTAGAGGGCAAGCTGCTGTGGAGAATCAACCTGGGCATTAATATCGTGTCCAGCGCTCATCACAGCGCGTTCAACTTCTATGATCTGGATCAGGATGGAAAAGCTGAATTTACAGTGAAGACAGCAGACGGAACCAGAGGTTATCTGCCAAAAGCAGACGGTACCATCGATGATCTGACTGACACGCCGGCTTGGGTATTGGGAGACGCCAATGCGGTATGGGTAGGCGGCCTTCAAAATCCAGCCCAACAAAACGCTGTTAACAACACAGCGCTTGGCCGAGTGGCGTCCGGTCCGGAAACCATTACGGTATTCAATGGCGAAACAGGCACCCCGATTGATACGCATGATTATTTTGCACCTTACAGCATCAATCCTAACTGGGGTGACAACAACAATAACCGCAGCGACCGGTTCAACGGCGCAGTAGCCTATATGCCTAAAGGTGGCGTACAGGGTGCGAAGCCTTACCCAACGGTTATCGAGGTACGCGGTCACTACGGCCCGCATTATGCGGCAGCCTATCAGTTTATCAACGGTAAAATTGAAGAAGTATGGACGTTCAAGCTAGCGGATTGGAACGCCGGCAGTAATCAGGGCAACCACAACGTACAGATCGCCGATGTGGATTTGGACGGTTATAGCGAGGTTGTGCTTGGCGGCGTTACGCTGGACCATGACGGAACGCTGTTGTGGAGCACCAACGGAACTAGAGGAACCGCAGCTGCGGGTCACGGCGATGCGCTGCACGTAGGCGCAATGGTGCCGAATAGCAGCGAGATCTATGTGTTCCAGCCGCATGAAATGGGACCTCCGAACAATGTAACTTTGGTGAAGGGGACCTCAGGGGAGCCGGTTTGGACATATGCCGCAAACATGGGCGATGTCGGACGCGGCGTTGCGGCGAATGTAACGCCACTGCCAGGCTTCGAGGTATGGGGAATACAGACGCCTATGTACAATATGGTGAGCGGCGAGGTGATTACAACCGATGTCGGCGGCATTGGCGTAACCAACAAGGCTCCTGTTAACTTCATTCTGTATTGGGACGGAGACTTGCTTAGCGAGTTCTTCGATGGTCCGGATAATCTGAATTCAACTGACGCGCCATCCATCACGAAGTTTAATTATGATGTGGCGACAGGCAGCAGCGAGCTTACGACGCTTCAGACGTTGACAGGAACGTATTCCAACAACGGAACGAAGGCGAATCCAAGCTTGATCGCTGATATCCTCGGAGACTGGCGTGATGAGGTTCTTGTTCGCACGAGCGACAATAATGCATTAAGAATCTACACGACGAATATTCCGACGGACAATGTGATTTATACGCTGATGCATGATCCACAGTATCGTATGGCTGCGAACTCGCAGAACGCGATGTACAATCAGCCGGAGCATCTAAGCTTCTACCTGGGCGAGGACATCCGTAATGATGTTCAAGCTATGAAACTTCCGGTGCCAAACCTGTACTATACAGTGAACAATTCACCGACACCAACGCCGACACCGACACCGATCCCAGTAACGCCGACGAATCCTGAGACAAATCCTGAGACAGATCCAGGAGATGGGACACAGACGCCAACTCCAGAGAAGCCGGTACTGAACAGCGCCATCGCAAGCGCAGAGCAGTTAAAGGCTAATCTGCAGCAAGCGCTGCAGGCGAATTCGCCGCTCAGCTTCTCCGATGTACCCGAGAAGTATTGGGCTGCTAAAGCGATCGGTTATGCATCGCAGCTCGGTATTGTCGAAGGCAAGCCTAACGGCAAGTTCGAAGGCTCGAGTAATGTAACACGGGCTGAATTCGTTTCGATGATCGTTCGTGCATTAGGCATAGATACGACAGGAGAGGGCGGCTCCTTCTCCGACACGAATGGCCACTGGGCGGATGCTGCTATCAGAGCCCTACATCGTGCAGGTATCGTACAAGGTACAGGTAAGGGCGCATTCAACCCGAATCAAGAGATCACGCGTGCCGAGATGTCTGCTATCCTGGCTCATGTGCTGAACATGAGCGAGGTAAACGGAGGCTCGAGGTTCTCCGATATTAGCGGTCATTGGGCTGCGAGCGATATTGAGCAGCTTAGCCAAGCCGGTATCGTGAACGGCGTCAGCGAAGGCAAATTCGCACCGAACGATACCGCTACTCGCGATCAATCTGCAGCGATCATTGTACGGATGCTGAACATCGTGCTTGATCTCGGTCTCGATCTGTAAGGCAGCCATATCTGTAACAAATAGACTCTCGGCGAATGCCGGGAGTTTATTTGTTAGGAACGCCGGGGCTGGCTTCAACCTACTCCCGTATCAAGAGAGAGACGAGGCCGGCTTGAAGGTGTTTTTGACTATTTTGTGTCCGTGAGGCCTGTACCCATGTCGAAAGAACGAAAATAAAGAAAAAGTTTAACGAAACTTAATGATTTGAAAGGTAGAAATAGCCTATAATGTAACAAAAGAACTAGGAGTTTAGACACCGTGTACGAAGCGTTTTATATTTGCGCATCCGAGATGTACCAACGAAAGTATATGGATTTTTTATTAAAGAATTACGAGGACTTGAGGCTGCCCTATTCGTTTCCTGTTGCGTTCAGGTTTATAGCGAGCCCCGTTCTTCTGCTTCATGAATGTTTCTTGTGTGTGGATGAGGATGGAGAAGCCGTTGGCGCGTTCAGCTATATTCACGGCACAGGCGAAGGGAACTATGAGGACCGGCATATTGTTCAGCTGCAGGTCGCTTATCTAATAAGTCCTAAGCGCCGCACGGCGCTGTTCCTTCTTGGTATGCACACACTCGCTGAACATCTGAATGATCTTAACGAAGAGGTAACGGAGCTGGTCTTCTGGACGGGAACAGATGCCTATGCGGGAAGACTGTTCAGCAAGTTCGCTGAGCGGACAAGCATAGGAGAATCTGTTGTTGAATACCGCGTTTCGTTGAATCGGCTGAATACCTATTTGTCCAAGTTCAAACGAAGAATACCTGTGTGACACTTATCATTGGAAGTGCAGGTCACCAAGGAGGAATGAAGTAGTGGGGCGTCTCTATGCGACACCATGTGTGCAAGACCGAGATTACGCGAGATTCGTCAGCTACTATATTGATCACAGTCACGAGTTTGACGATCATTATACCTTTCATGAAGCGATAGCCCACCTCATGATCTGTTTGAATGATAGCGCAATACTATTGTTCGACGACGAAGACGGCAAGCTGCAAGGGTTCATTCTCTATCGATATGAGGAAGCTGGCGAGACAGTGTTTATCGATTCGACGATTTTATCGCCTAACTATCGCAGCAGCCTCGTATTCTATAAAGGCTTCGTAGACTGGGTGCGTCAAGTGATGTTAGATCATAGTAGTATTCGGCGTGTCCGATTCCACGTGGTAGCCGATCATGCATATCTTAACAGGCTGTACGCTAAGTTCGCGAAGAGAATAGAAGAACGTGATGGTGGAAGCCGCGCAGAATTCGTGTACGAATCGACGTTCTCTGAGCTTAAGCGATATTTGCGGCTCGACACTGTGACGCAAGACTTAAGCTATATCCTCTGATATTAATTTAAGGAGGTGAGTGACATGGTCCCACCATCAGTTTTTAATAAAGAAATCGTGAAAGGCAGCGGTTTTGGCCGTATTAGCATTCTCGACGCACTGAAAGCAAGCGAGCAAGTAAGAACTTCTGCAGCTGCAGCGAAGTAATCGCAGGCTAGCGCAAAGGGGGCGTCCCAACTGTCATCACACATGACGGTTGGGACACCCCCTTTATATTTCTATACTACAACCGTAACCGACTTCTTCGGGGAGGGCCCCTTCTGACACATCCGCTCGGTTCTTCGGTATTCTTGTTTATTTGTAATAAGAAGTCGTCAGCGGAACGAACATGCTGCCGCCGTCCTTCACATCCGCGTACACGTATAAGGTATTGACACCGCTTATGTTAACCTCGAACGTTTTCAATCCATCCTCTACGGCAACCTTATCAATCTCAAGATCAATATATGTGTCTGAATCTTGGACGAAGAATCGCTCGATGTCTTTGCCGATCGCCGCTACTTGAAGGTACAGCTTCTGGTACTTGCCCTTCGGATAGAGCATAAAGCTGCTGGATCGATTACCGCTATGATTGTTAAAGAAAACATCCTTATAATCTTTGCCGTTGTAATTCGTTAGCTCAGGATCTTTGGTGCGATCATTGCTGCTGAAGCTGTCCGCAATCGGGATGCCCGCGACCTTCTCGCCGAGCAGAATCGTATTGGTCTTGCTGTCATATTCAATGGCAACACCTAACGCCTTGGATATGGCCCGAACAGGAAGATAGGTGCTATTGTTGTAGGAAATTGGGGCTAGAGCAGCGCCTTTGTCGTTCTGAGGTTGAAACGGCTTCCCATCCACCTTGAATTTCATCGAAGGGTCCAAATAAGCTTTGATCTGTTGAAGCTTCGTACCTGCATATACGCCAGCGCTGGTACTCACTAGCAGGATAGCTGCGGCTCCGGCTGCAATCCATTGTTTCTTCATACCGTCACTTCCTCCCGATTAACAATATGTTTAATCTAAAAAATACCAGTTTATATTGTACATATAACTAGGCAAATGTAATATGGTACTAATGTCCTATTCCTGAATAAGGGGGGGAATAGATACGTGAGATTGAACAAGGATAGGCTGACATTGTTCGTAAACAATGTCGGGATGATGAAGACCTCTTTCAAGTGGCATCACGCGATGGTGAACCGGTTGGCTGCACTGCTGTATGCCGTCGAGGATAAACAAGTCGATAAAGCCGCGATTAAGGATAATATGGATCGAATCAAGAAGAACACGGGCATGTTCTCTTCGTTCAGAGGCAACGTTAGCTTTGCCGCTCATCTGGCGCTTTCCGATGAACCCGATACCCAGCTTCTTCATGCACTTCATGTCTATGATCTGTTGAACAATGTGAAGTTCCGGTCATCTCCTTACCTCCCGGTCACAGCGTACCAGATCGCGGCCCATTCCACGAAGGATCAATTCGCGGATGTGCTCGCAAGAGCGAAATCCTGGTACACCGCGATGAAATCGAATCATCCTTACCTGACGGGGCAGGATGACTATATCTATGCCGCCATGCTGGCGCTGTCGGATATTGAGGTCGAAGCGGGAACGATGCGAATGGAGCAGTACTACACGGCTCTTAAGTCTGAGCTTCGTCGTGGCAATGCCTTACAAGCCTTAACGCAGGTACTGGTGCTTGGGGCGGGAGATGGGGATCCGGCAGCACGGGTGCTAAGGCTGAAGGCTGCTTGTCGTTCCAAGGGTATCAAGTCACTGCTTTTACGTTATAATTGGGCCTATGAATATTCAACATGGTGAACGAATCATTGAATTCCACGTGTCCTATGGACAGCGAAGCAAGCTATCCATTCATGTCGATCCGACGGGACTTGTTACGGTGAAGGCGCCGAACGGCACCAGCGAAGAGCAGATTGTACACGCCGTACAGCAGTATGGACAGCAAATCGCAGCGCAGCTTGATGCGATCGAGCGGGCGCGCGATGTCTCTCATATCCGAGAGTACGAGGATCAAGGCAAGTTTCTTCATCTCGGCCGGTATTACAGGCTGGAAGAGCTGATTGATACGGCAGCGGCGAGCGAAGAGGAGCTTCGGCAGCGGTTGAAGAGGTTTTATTTTGCCAGCTGCAAGAAGGTTGTTCAGGAACGTATTACGGGCTATCAAAGACAGTTGAAGCTCGTACCCAAATCAATCGAAATCGTGGAATCTGCGACCAAATGGGGCAGCTGCAGCTCAAGCAAGCAGCTCACGTTTAACTATCGTCTGGCGATGGCGCCGGTTGAGGTCATTGATTATGTCATAGTGCACGAGCTGTGCCATCTCAAGCATATGAATCACGACCGCTCGTTCTGGCGGCTCATCGGCAGCATTATGCCCGATTATAAGGAGAAGGAAGCCTTCCTAGCTCGATATGGACAGGCGATGACGCTCTAGCTGCATGGATAGACGATGATGTCGTCGCTATTGTCTTTATTTTATTTGATGGAAGGAAGAAGAGAAAAGGATATGAACTTACAAGAAGTTTGCGTTTGTATTGGCCTGCCGGATCAAATGAAGAGAAAAGTGCTGGAGTTCGCGGACGGGTTCGATGAGACAACGATAAAACCATTTGTAGACGCCTTGTATGCCCCATCTACTTGGGAGAAGGCAGTTAAAGATGTAGCAGAGGCTCTGGGAGACGACCCGGATGGAAGCAAAATGCTCTCGGTCATGCTTTTGCGTGCAGCCGAGGCGCATAAGGAATACGGGAAGAGGGGAATCAACGAGACCATCTTTATCGATACGATGAAATTCTGTACCCGATTCGTTGAAGAGCATTACGAGGTGCACGGCACCTATGCATTCGTGTGGGGATGGTGGTTCCCAAGACAGCTGTCGCTTCACGAATTCCGAATCGGTGCACTGGAATACGAAATGACCGAGAAGGAAGACAAGAAGTTAATCCATATCCATATCCCTGCCGATGCGGATATGGGACGCGAGAGCTTGCGTAAGTCCTATGTGGACGCGAGAGCATTCTTCGCGCAATACTATCCGGAGTATGGACAGTCCGATATGGTGTGCGATTCTTGGCTGCTTTCTCCTGTTCTTGCCGAGCTGCTGCCGGAAAGCTCGAATATCGTCCGCTTCCAGAAGGCGTTCGACTTGATGCGAGAAGATGAAACGAACGACAGCTCGATCCGATGGGTTTACGGAAGAACGGATCTTCCTGTACGCGACCTTCCGGAACGTACATCCTTGCAGCGTAAAATCAAGACTCGCCTGATGGAAGGCAACAGCATTGGCGCAGGATACGGAACGCTGCAGCGGAACCCTTGGAAAGGCTGACGGGGGAAGATTTAATAACAGGACTTCAAGCCCTTTTATACCTAAGTTCCAACATTCGGCGCAGCTCCGCCGCTGACCGGCATGTTACAATTGCTTGTCAATCGATTGAATCATCTTCCCAGGCAGGCAACTGTTCGTTATAATGAGTGGGAGATTTTGCGTAAAACCATCATATTTTTATGCCATTAGGTGCCTTGTCGGTCTTCAAGAGCTGTTAGAGCTTAGAGGACTGCGCAGGGTTAAAAGGGAAACCGGTGCAAATCCGGTGCGGTCCCGCCACTGTAATATGGGGACAACCTCGAAATGCCACTGTTCGCGATCGAATGGGAAGGCGAGGAAGTCATGAACCCATAAGCCAGGAGACCTGCCTAATCGGTACGCCAATGAAGCTCCTTCGCGGAAAGGAACGGTCGATCAGGGCAGAGCTTTTTTCTGCTTGTTTATTTCCTGATTTGTATCGCCTTGTTTCCTTGTGGAGACAAGGTTTTTTTTCGTTGTTTGGCCTTTCATTCGAAATGGTGGCTGTACGCATTCTCACCATTACAAGGGTAAGGGGAAGAGAAGAATGCAGCGTATTGTACTAGTTTTAATGTCGGTTATGCTTGCTGTGACGTTGGCGGCATGCGGCGCGGACAAGAGCACGGATACCAAAGGGAACGAGGATGCGGTTTCGAGCGCGACGACGACAGAGGCCTCACAAGCAGCAGAGGAAATGAAGCGTACGGTTTATCCGCTTACGGTCAAGGATGCGTCGGGCAAGCAAATGACATTCGAGAAGGCGCCAGAGAAAATCGTATCGACTTCACCAGCAGAGACGGAAATGCTGTTCGCTCTCGGTTTGAACGACCGGATCGTAGGCGTATCGGACTATGACGACTATCCGGAGGAAGCGAAGAGCAAAACGAAAGTTGGCGGCGTAGTCGAGCCGAATACAGAAGCGATCGTCGCGGCGGGATCTGACCTTGTCGTAGCTGGCATCTCGATTAGCGTAGAGGCACTCGAGCATCTGAACTCGCTTGGCTTGAAGGTGTTCGCGTCGAATCCGAAATCAGTCGACGATGTGCTGAACGAGATTCTATTACTGGGTCAAATCACGGATAAGCAGCGGGAAGCAGAAGCGCTCGTCGAGCAGATGAGAGCGGACATCCAGAAGGTGAAGGACGCGGCGGCGACGGTTAAGGATAAGAAGAAAATGTACATGGAGTTCTCGCCGGGCTGGACGGTCGGCAGCGGCGAGTTCATGGATGAGCTCATTACACTGGCAGGCGGCATCAATATCGCGTCGGATGTGGCAGGCTGGTATCAGATCAATGAGGAGAAAATCGTTGCCGACAACCCGGACGTTATTATGTATACCTTAGACGGGATGGACAGCGACAGCGGCAAAACGATTGATCAGTTGATCTACAGCCGTACCGGGTGGGACCAAATTAATGCGGTGAAAGAGAAGCAGGTCATCGGCGTTGACGGCAATTTGCTGTCTCGTCCAGGCCCGCGGATTACGCAAGGTCTGCTTGCAATCTCGAACGCGCTTTATCCCGAAGCGGACAAATAATAAGCGATCAATGGAAGAGGAGGAGCCGGGATCGTGCTCCTCTCTCTTTTACTTTGGGAGGAATTAAAGATGTCGGACTACTTCGATCATTCAATAGTCGATAACGCGGCAGGTACGGATGCTCGGCGTCCAGCAGCAGCAATCATGCTGCAAGGTACAGCTTCCGATGTCGGTAAGAGTCTGCTTGCGACAGCGTTGTGCCGGATCTTCATGCAGGACGGCAGGAAGGTGGCTCCTTTCAAGTCGCAGAACATGTCGCTCAACTCTTATGTGACGCCTGATGGCCGAGAGATCGGCAGAGCGCAGGGAATGCAGGCGGATGCTTGCGGCATTGCCGCGACGACCGATATGAACCCGATTCTGCTGAAGCCAACGAACGAGATGGCTTCGCAGGTTGTCGTGCATGGCAAACCGCTGATGGATATGGACGCGCGGGATTATCGGGAGCACTATCTGCCCAAAGCGGGGACCATCGTGCGGGAAGCGCTTGGTCGGCTTCGCGATGATCATGATATTGTCGTGATCGAAGGAGCCGGCAGTCCAGCGGAAGTGAACCTGAAGGATAGGGACATCGTCAATATGCGGCTGGCCGGCTGGGCGGATGCTCCGGTGCTGTTGGTTGCCGACATTGACCGTGGCGGCGTATTCGCAGCAATCGTCGGTACGATGGAAATATTGGAGCCGGAAGAGCGGGATCGGGTCAAAGGCATCCTTATTAACAAATTCCGCGGGGATGTCTCGCTGTTGACGCCTGGCGTGGAATGGCTGGAGCGGCGAATCGGCAAGCCGGTGCTTGGCGTTGTGCCGTATCTCGGCGGGCTGCAGTTGGAAGACGAGGATGGGGCATCATTGGACGCTCGAGGCTACCGTAGGCGTACCGCTTCGAGCGATGAGCTGGATATTGTCGTCATTCGGCTGGCGCGTATCTCGAATTTCACCGATTTTGATCCGCTGCAGCACGAGCCTGGCGTGGTCCTTCGTTATGTACGACATGTACGCGAATGGGGAGAGCCGGACGTCGTCATTATACCTGGCAGTAAGAACACAGCGGAGGATTTGCAGTTTCTAAGGGAATCCGGACTTGAAGCGCTGCTGCTTAAGCACATCCAGATGGGCGGCAGAGCAGTAGGCATCTGCGGGGGCTATCAGATGATGGGCCAGCGGCTGCTCGACCCCGATGGCGTTGAATCGAATGTTCCGGAATTGGCGGGACTGGCGCTCTTCCCGATGGAGACGGTATTCGCCAAAGAGAAAACGACGGAGCGGGTGACAGGGACGGTCACGGCAGGCTTGAACGAGGCAGCGGCGGTGGAAGGGTATGAAATTCATATGGGCCGGACGACATTCACAGGGCCGGTCATTCAGCCTTTCCGAATTCGGCCAAGCCGCTTGAATGAACAATCGGCAGCGTATCATCAGGATGGTGCCGTCTCGGAGGATGGCCTCCTGTGGGGGACGTACATCCATCATATTTTTCACAATGATCGGTTTCGCCACAATTGGCTGAACGCAGCGCGTCAGAGCAAGGGACTGCCGTTATCCGAGGCAGTAACGCCGTTCGGCCGTCTGCGGGAAGAAAGCTTCGATCGGCTGGCCGCCCATGTTCGCAAGCATGTTGATGTAGCGGCGATCTACGAAATCATGAACGGAGGAAGCAGCAGTGAACGACATGACGGAAGCGAGCAAACCTAGCAAGGAACGTGGGCTAGTACTCGTCTACACAGGCGATGGCAAAGGGAAAACGACGGCAGCGATCGGTGTGGCGATTCGTGCTGCGGGGCACGGATTAAAGCCATTGATCATTCAGTTTATTAAATCGCCGGAACGCTCATATGGCGAGGCTATGATGCTCGACAAGCTGGATATTCCGATTCATCAGATGGGCATCGGCTTTACCTGGCTGAAGACGCCGGAGGAGCATCGCGAGGCGCTGGCGAAGGCTTGGGCTTATGCGAAGGAACGGATCTTCGCCGGGAAGCATGGGCTTATCGTGCTGGATGAGATCAACAACGCGCTTGCGATCGACCGTTTTCCGATAGAGGATGTACTGCCGCTTGGCGACGTGCTGGTGACGATTCAGCGGCGTCCGCAAGGGCTGCATCTCGTGCTGACTGGGCGCGATGCGAAGCCGGAAGTATTGGCGGCTGCCGATCTCGTGACGGAGATGAGGCCGCATAAGCATTACTATGATGAAGGTGTGGCGGCTGTTCGCGGTATCGAATTTTAAGGTGAAGGGGGGAGGCCATGAGATTTGCATCTCTGTGTCCACCAATTCCCTTATCGGTCCAGGCGAGCAGGCGCGAGGACATGAATTTCATTATTCGGTTTATGAGCCGAACGGCTGCGGCGAAGAGCCGCTTCCTCATGCCTGCGTGACGAAGTGGATGTGGATGTTCGGCCAAGTGCCGGAAGGGTTTATTGTCCGAAGTCTAGCCGCTGGCAGCCTGGCTTGCGAAGGAGCACTCCGATCTAAGCGTGCTCGTGAACAATGCGGGAATGCAGTATATAGAGTCGTTCCTGAATCCTCAGAATGAGGGAATCAGCCAACGGATCTCCGAGGAAATCGGTTTGAATCTAACGACTCCAATCCTGTGCAGGATGAATTGACGCTTTGATGAAAAATGCCCCCTATTTTATAGACGCCGTCTACTGAATAGGGTGCATTTTATTTTTAGAGAGCGGACAAGAAAGTTTCCTTAGGGAAAGTTTTTGTTGCGAGGGAAAGAATTATGGTTTAAACTAGAAACCATAGGAAGAGAAGGGTATTTTTTTTACACGAAAAGTTTCCTTAGGGAAACTTATTTAACCTAAGGAAAGAACTTGTACGTCGTATAGTTGTAAGTCAACCGAAGTGATTTGAAGAGAGAAGGGAAGAGAGCGGATGCCTAAGTCAACAGCTCATTGGAACGGGACGATTAAGCGGTTGTTTCATGTTGTTCTGATCATTAGCTGCTTCACGATCTTGTATGCATGCGGCAGTAAGGATAGCGCCGGTGAGGCGGCGGGCACGGAAGGTAAGATCAAAGTGACCACAACGATTGGCATGATCACAGATGTGGTCGAGCAAGTTGGAGGCGAGCATGTCGTTGTGACCGGGCTGATGAAGGCAGGCGTCGACCCGCATCTGTTCAAAGCGTCGGAGGGAGACATTAATAAGCTGGATCAAGCCGATATCATCTTCTACAACGGGTTGCATCTAGAGGGCAAAATGATTGAAATTCTGGAGAAGATGGCGCGCAAGAAAACAACTATAGCCGTATCCGGTAACATCGATCATGCTACGCTGCGTACAGGAGCGGAGAATGGCATGGACACAGAGTACGATCCGCATATCTGGTTTAACGTCAAGCACTGGATGAAGGCGGTGGAGTCGATTCGAGACACATTGGTCGAGGAGGATCCAGCGCATGCGGATGATTACAAGCTTAATGCTGATCATTATTTGAAGCGGCTGCAGGAGCTAGATGCTGAAGTCGCTGCTAAGATCGGCACGATTCCGGAGCAGAGCCGTGTACTTGTTACAGCTCATGATGCATTCGGTTATTTCGGGGACGCTTACGGCATGAAGGTGATGGGATTACAGGGGATCAGCACCGCATCCGAAGCGGGTACCAAAGACGTTACGGATCTGCGTGATTACTTGATCGAGAACAAGATCAAAGCGGTATTCATTGAATCCAGCGTTCCACGTAAAGCGATCGATGCGGTTATCCAGGGAGCCGCAGAGAAAGGACATGAGCTGATCATTGGCGGCGAGCTGTTCTCGGATGCGATGGGAGCGGAAGGGACGACAGAGGGCACGTATATAGGCATGGTTCGTCATAATGTCGATACGATCGTAAATGCATTGAAATAGCAGGAGGGATGTCGGATATGTGTACGGATCCGCTAACCATTGATAATTTGTCAGTGGCTTATCAGAAAAAGCCTGTGCTCAGGAACGTTTCATTCTCTGTGTCGGAAGGTAAACTGATTGGTATTGTCGGGCCGAATGGAGCTGGCAAATCGACCTTGATCAAAGCGGCGCTGGGACTGCTTCCCCGATTGTCCGGCGATGTCTCCGTCTATGGAAAAGGTTATAGAGAGCAGCGCAAGCTGGTCGGCTACGTACCTCAGCGGGAATCGGTCGATTGGGATTTCCCAACGAATGCGCTCGACGTTGTGATGATGGGGCGTTACGGCCACTTGGGCTGGTTCAGACGTCCCGGAAGCGCAGAGAGAACGAACGCTATGGAGTGTCTGGCGAAGGTCGGAATGGCGGACTTTGCAGACCGACAGATTAGCCAGCTCTCGGGTGGTCAGCAGCAGCGAATTTTTCTGGCTAGAGCGCTCGCCCAGGACGCTAAGCTGTATTTTATGGATGAACCGTTCGTTGGGGTTGATGCAGCGACGGAGAAAGCGATCATTACGCTGCTGAACGAGCTGAAGATGCAAGGAAAGACCGTATTGGTTGTCCATCATGATCTGGCAACTGTGGAGGAATATTTCGACTGGGTCATGCTGCTCAATGTGGAGCTTATTGCCTTCGGTCCGACGGAGCAGACGTTCACGACCGAAAACCTGCAGCAAACGTACGGCGGGAGGCTGGCCCTGTTGAATCGAGATGCAGCGGCCTCCGTCATCACAAGCGGGAGGTGATCCGGATGCTCGAGTGGATGAGCTTGCTCAAAGACCCGAACGTGCAATGGATTGTGCTCGGCTCCATGCTGCTTGGGTTAAGCAGCGGCGTGATCGGCAGCTTCGCTTATTTGCGCAAGCAGTCGCTGATGGGCGACGCCTTGTCGCATGCGGCGCTGCCGGGCGTTTGCATCGCTTTTATGCTCAGTGGTACGAAGTCGATCCTTCTATTCTTGATCGGAGCTGCAGCAGCAGGCGTCGTGGCTACCTTCGGTATCGGCTTTATTACCCGCAACACCAGAATCAAGCAGGACTCGGCGCTGGCGATCGTGCTGACGGTCTTCTTCGGGCTAGGCATTGTTCTGTTGACCAAAATTCAACACAGTGGCAACGGGAATCAGAGCGGACTCGATAAGTTTCTGTTCGGTCAGGCCGCTTCAATGATTCGCTCGGATGTCATCACTATGGCTATTATTTCAATTGTGCTTGTTGGAATATGCACCTTGCTGTTCAAAGAGTTCAAGCTGCTCAGCTTTGATGCCGGCTTTGCACGTGGAATCGGATATCCTGTTGCCTTCATGGATCAGTTGATTATGTTCTTGATGGTCGTAGCTGTGGTTGTAGGCATCCAGGCTGTGGGGGTCGTCTTGATGGCTGCGCTGTTGATTACCCCCGCGGTATCGGCCCGATATTGGACGGAGAGGCTTGGCGTGATGGTTGTGCTCGCAGGGATGTTCGGCGCTTTCAGCGGTTTTGCGGGCACATTCATTAGTGCAAGCGGCAATAATCTGCCTACAGGTCCGTTGACCGTACTCGTTGCAACAGCACTCTTCGTCATCTCTGTCATAGGGGCTCCTCGCAGGGGCGTGTTATCCAAATGGCTGCTTCGCGTTTCGGTCCGAAGCCAAGTAAGACGCGAGCAAGCGGTGCTTCAGTTCAGAGGGGAGGAGCAGTCGCAATGAGCACATTCTGGATCATCCTAACAGGCTGTCTAGTGGCGAGTGCCTGCGGCATTGTCGGCTGCTTCCTTGTTCTGCGGAAGATGGCGATGGTTGGAGATGCGATCAGTCACTCGGTTCTGCCGGGAATCGTGATCGCCTTTCTGATCAGTGGTTCAAGGGATTCCTTGTTTATGCTGCTCGGTGCAGCTGTCATTGGGCTCATTACGGTCTTCTTGATTCAGTTATTTCATCAGAGCGGCGTCCAATCCGATGCATCAATCGGCGTTGTCTTTACTGCTCTCTTCGCTGTTGGTGTCGTTCTGGTGAGCGTGTATACGAGAGATATTGACTTGGATCTTGATTGTGTACTTTATGGCGAGATCGCTTACGTACCATGGAACACCCTGCAGATTGCGGGTGTCGATATCGGTCCGAAGGCGGTCTGGGGCGTCGGACTGGCGCTGCTGCTCTGTGTGGGCGTTATCGCCGTATTCTACAAGCAGTTCAAAATTTGCTCTTTCGATCCGGTAATGGCTGCCGCAGTCGGCATTCCAGTCGCTTTATTCCATTACCTACTGATGGGCCTCGTTTCTGTGAGTACCGTGGCTTCCTTTGAAAGCGTAGGAGCCATACTGGTAGTCGGCATGCTGGTCGTACCGCCAGCTTCCGCTTACCTGCTCACGGAGAAGCTTAGCCGAATGATGGTTTACAGCGTTATTATCGGCTGCAGCAGCTCGATATCCGGATACTATGTGGCAAGGCTGCTGGACGCTTCGATCGCAGGCAGTATGATCAGTGTTGCAGGCGGGATCTTCCTCGTCGTGCTGCTCTTCTCGCCATCGCATGGCGTACTGCTGCGAAAGTGGAAACAGAAGCGACAATTGCAAGAGCAGGCTTCCAACGCAACAATCGTTTGAGCTGCGGTGTCAATGGAAGGAAAGCTCAGCCGCTCAGGCTGAGCTTTCACGAGAGTAAATTTAGCCGGTCTTGTTTAAAATGTATTGCAAAGTCGAGAGGGATGGGTTATAATTAGTTAATTGGAATGCTGACCTTTAATTCACATGTTGTAGAAGGTTATTGTTTTAATACAATAAGCTTGTACAATATGTGAATTTATTTTTCAAGAAATAAAAGCACATAGTAAAACATGAAGGAGGTGCTCTTACAATGCAAACAGGTACAGTGAAATGGTTCAACGCAGAGAAAGGCTTCGGCTTTATCGAGGTTGAAGGTGGTAACGACGTATTCGTACATTTCAGCGCAATCGTTGGTGATGGCTACAAATCGCTCGACGAAGGTCAACGCGTAGAGTTCAATGTTGTTCAAGGCAACCGCGGACCGCAAGCTGAGAATGTTGTAAAACTGTAGTATCCTTGTAAGTTGAAGTAACAATGCCTCGAACATCATGTTTGGGGCATTGTTCTTTTGTGCCGAACTTGGTTAAGCAATTGGGAGGAGGTCAAGAGGAGTGTACTATTCAAAGAAAAAGGAAACGGAAGTCCCCCTTGAGATGACAGCAGTCTGGTACTGCGCACAGGATGGGTGTAACGGATGGATGAGAGATAATTTTTCGTTTGAAGAGGCGCCAACTTGTCATTTCTGTCACACGCCGATGGTCAGTGGGATGAGAGAGCTTCCTGTGCTCGTTAACTCAAGAGAAATTCAGAAATCGAACCTTAAAGGCAAACAGATCGTTAGTAAAAGCTAGGCTGCGTAACTGTATACTGCTTGCCTGCATCATGAAAAGCCACATCCGCATGAGGATGTGGCTTTGCCGATTTCATAACGTTCAATCATCAAAGCCGTGTCCGCATGAGGATATGGCTTTTTTGTCTTGTTCTTGCACCGATGATCCTCATGCCGGGTAACTGAAGCCGGAATTGTGAATAGGCAAGTTAGCTGTAGTATTGTATCAAATAACGAGTTCGCAGCCATTTTTTGTGCAGATAATAATAGGCGGGGCTCAATTGACAAGGGGGCAATCAGCACGTAATATAATACCCATGGGGGTATATGTATAATACATCGTGCTCAAATGACAACAAAGAATGGGGAGTGTTATAAGATGGATTTAGATTTTGGCTGGCTGCTCACATTGTTCGCAATCGGGTTTATCGGTTCATTCATTTCTGGCATGGTAGGCATCGGTGGTTCGATCATCAAATATCCGATGCTGCTCTATATACCGCCGGCGTTGGGCTTTGTCGCATTCACCGCACAAGAAGTATCGGCGGTTAGCGCTGTACAAGTATTCTTCGCAACCATTGCAGGCTTATTCGCATATCGCAAGAGCGGTCTGATCAACAAACAGCTGGTGCTCTACATGGGCATACCGATCGTAATCGGCAGCTTTGTCGGCGGGTATGGCTCCAAGTTTCTGCCCGACTCGGCCATCAACCTGACCTATGCGGTGCTGGCGCTTGTTGCGGCTATTATGATGTTCCTTCCGAAGAAAGGCCAAGAGGGCGATTCTGCCAAGCTTCAATTCAACAAAATGATTGCCGGTCTATCCGCTGCGGTCATCGGCATTCTGTCAGGCGTCGTTGGCGCCGCCGGCGCATTCATTACTGTACCTATTATGCTCGTCGTACTCAAAATACCGACGCGTGTCGCGATCGCTTCTTCGCTCGCTATTACGTTCATCTCATCGATCGGATCGACCGCCGGTAAAGTGATGGGCGGACACATGCTGCTCGTTCCATCAATCATTATGGTGGTTGCAAGCATCATTGGCTCGCCGATTGGGGCGAAGATCGGTCAGAAGCTGAACGTGAAGGTGCTTCAAACGGTGCTCGCTTTATTGATTACAGCAACGGTTGTGAAAATCTGGTTGGATATTTTGTCGTAAAATACCGTGATCTCTTTTTGACTATAATAATACCTTAAGGTGTATATGTATATTGATCATGTTCGATGGGCGCTGGTTGTCAGCAAAGGAGTAGCAACTTTGAATTAGCTATTGCAAACATACCCTATGGGGTATATACTTGAAAACAAGTTAAGCGATACACTAAATTTTTTTAAGAACATTTATACCCCAATGGGTATCAATACAAGGAGGTAAGTTCATGGATACGAACCTTATTATCAACATCGCGATCGGCGCCGGCATCGTATGGTTCCTTGCTTCCCGTTTCAAGGGCGTAAAGGGACTTCGTAACGTCGATGCCGACCAATTGCAGAATGAGCTCAATTCGAACCGAAATCATATGTTGATCGACGTGCGTGAGCCAGGCGAGGTTAAGCAAGGGTATATTCCGGGCGCCATCAATATTCCGTTGTCCCGATTGCAGCAGCGCGTAAGCGAAATCCCTTCCGACCGCAGCGTCTACTTGTATTGCCGCAGCGGTATGAGAAGCAAGCAAGCAGCGAAAATTCTCTCCAAGAGAGGATATCAGAATCTGGCGCATCTTCAAGGCGGCATCATGTCCTGGAGAGGCCAGTTGAAGAAGTAAGAGGAAGTTGACAGGTGCGAGTCGACAAATTATCATAATACCCATATGGGTATATTATAATCGAACATCATATAGCAAATAACCAATAAGCAAGGAGAGATTGAAATGGCTGGTAAGTTTTCTAAAGAGATCACGACCGACGAAATAGCGGCTTTAATCAAACGAGGAAAAAAGCTTCATATTGTGGATGTGCGCGAGTTGGACGAATGGCAATCCGGCCATATCCCGGGTGCGAAACATATACCGCTGGGCACGCTTGGGCAAAGACGTTCAGAGATCGATTCGAAGCAGGAAACCATTGTCGTCTGCCGCAGCGGCAATCGCAGCGGTCTGGCATGCGAGATGCTGGAATCGCTCGGTTACGATGTCGTCAACATGACGGGCGGCATGATGAACTGGAACGGAAACGTCGAATTTTAAAGCTTGTGACGGAATGCAATAGACAGCAATCTGATTAAATTCTTCGCCTGAAAGGGCGAAAAAATTTTAACAATATATATACCCATAGGGGTACATCTAATTCCAACTAAACTAATTTAAGGAGCGAATACAAATGACAACAACTGCAGCGTACCAACCGATGTCGGCTAAAGAAGTTACTCGATATGTGCTGGACAAACAACCGCTATTCATTCTCGATGTTCGCAATGAAGGCGACTATAACGACTGGCGAATTGAAGGCGAAACGATTGAATCGATCAACGTGCCATATTTTGAACTGCTCGAAGGCGTGGAGGGTGTTATGGATCGTCTTCCAGCTGAAGGCAAAGTGCTCGTAGTATGTGCGAAGGAAGGCTCGTCCATGTTCGTAGCAGAGCAGCTGGCTGAGACTGGCCGTGCAGAAGTGTTCTACCTCCAAGGCGGCATGAAGGCATGGAGCGAATATCTGGAGCCTGTGAAGGTGGCTGACCTGAAGGACGGCGGCGAACTGTATCAATTCGTACGCATTGGCAAAGGCTGCCTGTCGTATATGGTGATCTCCAACGGCGAAGCGGCCACGATCGATACGCTGCGCATGACGGACGTATTCGAGCAATTCGCTGCGGAGAAAGGCGCAGCGATCAAGCATACCATCGATACACATCTTCATGCGGACCACATTTCTGGCGGACGCCAGCTGGCTGAGAAGCTTGGCGCTGCGTACTGGCTGCCTCCGAAGGATGCAGGTGAAGTAACGTTCGAATATGCAGCACTTAATGATGCTGAAGAAATTACGGTTGGCGATACGCAAATTAAAATCCAGGCGATTTACTCCCCAGGCCACACGATCGGCAGCATGTCCTTTGTCGTGGACGACCGTTACCTGCTGTCAGGAGACATCCTATTCGTCGAATCGATCGGACGTCCTGACCTTGCGGGCCTTGCAGAGGACTGGGTTGGCGACCTGCGCAACACACTGTACAACCGTTACAAAGAACTGTCTGAAGAGCTTGTCGTGCTTCCGGCACACTTTGGCAAAATTACAGAGCTTGGCGAAGGGGGCAAAGTATCCGCTCGTCTGGGCGATCTGTACCAGAACAATCCAGGGCTCAACATCCATGACGAGGCGGAATTCCGCCGTGCAGTAACAGAAAATCTGCCGCAGCATCCGAACTCTTACCAACAGATTCGTCAGACGAACATGGGTAAGATCACGCCTACGACCGATGAGCAGCGCGAAATGGAAATCGGACCGAACCGCTGCGCTATTCACGACAAATAAACAGGTTTGCAAAGAATCGAAAGGGGATCACACATGACTAACCAAGCACAAATTCAAGTTGACCTTACGCTTGATTGCAAAGGGCTTGCCTGCCCGATGCCGATCGTAAAGACGAAGAAAGCCATCGAATCGGTTCAAGCTGGCCAGGTTGTCGAACTTCAAGCAACCGATAGAGGATCGCTAGCCGATATCCAAGGCTGGTGTAAAAGTACAGGCCATCAATATCTCGGAACGATCGAGGAAGGCAGCGTGTTGAAGCATTATATCCGCAAGTCGAATGCGAATGAAGTAAAGCCGGAAACAAAGTTTACAGTAACGATGACGACGGAGGAGCTTCAAGCGAAGCTCTCCGACGGTGAAGCCATTACAGTGCTGGACGTTCGTGAGCCCGCTGAATATGCGTTCCAGCACGTACTGTCTGCCATTAACATCCCGCTGGGCGAATTGGAAGACCGCATCGGCGAGTTGAAGAGCGACGCCGCGATTGCAGTCATCTGCCGCACAGGAACACGCAGCGACCTTGCTTGCTCGACGCTTGCCGATAAGGGTTTCACGAATGTCGTGAACGTGCTGCCGGGCATGACCGGCTGGAACGGCCCAACGGCGGATTTGAACCAATAATCATCGGATTAACACCGCGGTTAACACCATTAATGATACGGTCACGGACCGATACAATCGAGGAGGATAACACGAATGAATAAAGATCTTGTTGTTGATACCAAAGGGCTGGCATGTCCAATGCCGATCGTAAAAGCGAAGAAAGCGCTGGACACTCTGCAATCCGGGCAAGTCATGGAAGTGCTCTCGACAGATAAAGGTTCGGTCAATGACTTCCAAGCATGGGTGAAACAGACGAATCATGAGCTCGTGAAGCACGAAGAGGAGCAAGGCGTCTACAAATTCTACGTCCGCAAAGCTTAAATCATCGAGAGAGGAGAACGGATCATCGATATGGAGCAAAAGAAGAAAACGACAATCGTATTGTTCAGCGGCGACTACGACAAAGCAATGGCAGCATTTATCATTGCCAACGGCGCAGCGGCTTACGATCAAGACGTTACGATCTTTACGACCTTCTGGGGATTGAATACGCTTCGCAAGGACGAGGCGATTGCTACGAATAAAGGTATACTGGAGAAAATGTTCGGCTGGATGATGCCGCGCGGCGCGAACAAGCTGGGCTTGTCCAGAATGCAAATGCTCGGCATGGGGCCGAAGATGATCAAGCATGTCATTAAGAAACACAATGCAATGACACTGCCGCAGCTGATCGAGCTGTCGCAGGAAATGGGCGTCAAGCTGGTAGCTTGCACGATGACGATGGATTTGCTCGGCATCCAGAAGGAAGAGATGATCGACGGCATTGAGCTCGGCGGCGTAGCGGCTTATCTGGGGGACGCTTCCGAAGGCAACGTAAACTTGTTTATTTAGAATTTTGGATAAAGAGTATGAGCGCGTACCTTTATGCTTTATAATATACCCATACTTGTAAGTGTGCGTTCAGAAAGGATGAAGAAGATATGGATTATAACTACTCGGATGAGATCAAAGCGCGCCTCAAACGTATTGAAGGACAAGTACGCGGCGTATTGCGCCTCATGGACGAAGGAAAACCGTGCAAGGATGTCGTAAGCCAGCTGTCGGCTGTTCGCAATGCTTCTGACCGGGCGATTGCGCAGATCGTTGCCGAGAATCTTCAGCAATGCATCCTGGAAGAGCAGACGACAGGCGGGGACACAAGCAAGCTCGTTAAGCAAGCGGTGGAGCTGCTGGTGAAGAGCAGATAAGGGATTCGTTAGATTGAACGAGTGAAAGCCTATGCGGCTATAATTGCTGCGTAGGCTTTTCTTCGTCAAGCAGTGGTCGGCATTGCGCCAGGAGATTTGTTTCGATTATGGACTCAGCGATTCGCTGAGTTTTTTGTTTCTTCTTAACCCAGAACGTCCCGCAGCCGATAACAATGGTTAAGAACATTAGAGATTGTAATTGTACATACTTAAGGGGAGAGAAGGGTTAGCATGTCTGCGAGCTTGCTAGAACTGCACAAGAAGAACAGATTGATGGTGTGGCTGCTGATCGGAACGCTGATATTGGGGATTGCGATTTCGGACACAGGAATTCAGAAGACGCTGGCAATAGTCGGTATTCCGTTCTGTCTATTGTGCATCGGATTGACATGGAAACGGATCGGCGTTCCACATATTCGTTATTTGGTATCGGTAGGATTAGGCGTCATCAGCTTCTTCTTTATTAGAGAAGGAACGACGTTCGACAGCTTGTATCTGCTCTATTTCACACTGGCGATTATATCGATTTATCATGATTATCGTCCAATCGTATTGAGCGGCGTGTTGTCGATTGGGATGACGATCTATTTTGGACAAACGAAAGAGATCTTCGCATCGGTTCCGACGGTTGACTTGGTCGCGTATCAGGTGGTGACGTTGGCGGCGTTAATCGCGCAGAGCATTCTGGGAGCGAAGACGACTAAGAAAGCAGAAGTAAGCGCTGTAGAGTCGGCGGAGGCGAGGACGCGTACGGAGGATGTACTTGGCGAAGTGAAGCGTTCGGTCCACGTTTTGGGCGATTCCATTCATAGCTTGCAGCAAAATGCCGATCACACCGGCGAGATTTCCTCGCAGGTTGTCGTTGCATTCCAAGAAATCGCAAGCGGCATCGAGACGCAGGCGACGAGTGTATCGGATATCTCAAACGCAATCCAACAAGTAAATGAGAGCATTAGCACGACGATGGAGGCTTCCATCTCCATGAACGAGAAGTCGAAGGAAACAGCGGAGCTTACGCTGCTTGGGCATTCCAGAATGGAAGAGCTGACGCACAGTATGAACGAGATTGACCAGCTGGTAGGCAGCACATCCGCCGTGATGAACGAGGTCAATGAACAGAATGAGAAAATCAGCAGCATTGTGACAACGATCCAAGAGATCGCGAACCAGACGAATCTGCTTTCGTTGAACGCATCGATCGAGGCTGCAAGAGCTGGCGATCATGGCAAAGGCTTCTCCGTCGTCGCCTCCGAGATTCGCAAGCTGGCACAGCATGCGCAGGATGCGTCCACTGACATTGCGAGCATTCTCGCTTCAATCCAGTCTAAGATTGGACAAGCTACAGGTCTGGTGCAGCAGGGGCAGAGTATTGTAGGAGCGGGCAAGGATTCAGCAGTGAGCGCGGCGCAGTTGTTCAGCGGCATTCAGACGAATGCAGTGGAAGTACAGGATCAGGCGGGCTATATACGCGAGCTCAACGAAGGTTTGAACGCCGCATCCCACACCGTCGTGCAGGAGATTGCTTCCGTGGCTTCCTTCACGGAGCAGTCGGCAGCCTCCATTGAAGAGGTGCTGGCGAGCTCGATCGAGCAGCAGCGTTATGTGGAGGATATCGTGTCGGCCATCTCACAGCTGCAAGAGCTGATGACGAAGCTGGATCAGACCGTTAAACGATAGGCAGGTTAAAGGTTAAGCGGGTTAAATAAGCCACATCCAAGCGGATGTGGCTTATTTTGTTGCCAATAGCGTAGGGATGGAGGTGTGATTCACATATTTGTTAATCGAATGATGGCGATACGATCTTATGACCCACTTCTCACAGTAGAGGAATACTGGCCGAATAGCGCGGATAATGGGGTGTTGGCAGCATTCTGAATGATCTAAAAATTTTAGAATAGAAAATGAAAAGGGATTTGGTTATAATGGTTTCGTTAACCAGTTAACAAAAGTCGTAAGTATTAGAAGGCGAGAGGAGGGGGCTGTCTCTAAATCGTTTAACGTTATGTAAGCGCTTAACTATTGAAGAATGCAATCATTCATCCGGCGATGACAGGTGGGGCTCTCCATTCAATAAGCGTTTAACTAAACTTGGCACGTGAGAGGAGATTATTTAACGACAATGCAGCGTATACAACGAATTTGGACCAGTAAGCTTCTGATTATGACGGTCATCTGCGTGTTGTTCATGGTTAGTGTGAGCAGCAGCGCATTCGGTGCGGCGATATCGAATACGACGTCGTCGACTACGAGAGCATCGGTGCACGATCCGAATATTTATTACGATGCAACGACAGGCAAATATTATATTTATGGCTCGCACCTTGCGCAAGCATCGAGTACCGATCTTCGCAACTGGTCGTATATCGGCACGCAGGGCTATACGAATACGAGTCTATACGGCGCACAGACGTATGAAGGCTATTATTATATTAAGAACAAGAACAGTGGGCTGTATCTGGACGTTGAGAATGGATCTGCTGCGGACGGTGCGAACATCCGTCAATGGATGTATAACGGGGCGGATGCCCAGAAGTTCCGTATCGTGTATTACGGCAGTGGCGACTATTATCTGCTGACAGGCGCTTCGGGTTATACGAGCAGCGTCGATGTATATAACGGCTCATCCGCCAACGGTACGAACATTGACCAATGGACGTATTGGGGCGGCACGATGCAGCTGTTCAAGATTCAACAGAATGATGATGGCACCGTTGCATTTTTGACAAAAGCATCGGGTTATACCTCGGCGCTCGATGTGCTGAACGGCAGCACAGCGGCAGGCGGCAATGTTGAGCAATGGCCTTATTGGGGCGGCGACATGCAGAAGTGGAAGCTGATCAAGGCCGGCGGTACGGGCAACTCATCGCGTGCGGCAAGCGCAGCGCTGACTTCATCGCTGGCACGTTCGTTCGCATTTGCAGGCTATAACGATCAAGACAGCTCGGGCGGAACATCCGTATGGGCGCCTGCTATTATTTATAACTCCTCCTACGTATGGGCAGACGGCTCGACAGGTGCATACATGATGTATTACTGTACGTCTTCGACCTATATGCGTTCAACAATCGGTTATGCCGTATCGAAGTCCGTAACGGGACCGTTCGAATATGTCGATACGATCGTCTATTCCGGATTTACGAGCGCAAGCAGCCCGATCACGACGACATCGTCCCTGGGTACGAGAACCGTTGATATCTGGTACAAAAATACGAACATCCCAGACCTGATCGATAAAGGTACATTATCGGGTACGCGGAGCGGTTGGTTCACAAGCACCGGCGGGTTCAACAATACGTTGTTCCCCAATGCGATCGACCCTGCGCTGACGTATGATAGCAGCGGCAATCTGTGGATGAGCTACGGCTCATGGTCCGGCGGCATCTATATTCTCCAGATCAATAAATCGACAGGCCAGCCGATTTATCCAGGCTCCGACAGCGGCGATACGGACCGTTACTTCGGCAAGCGCATTGCCGGCGGCTACGGCAAATCTGGCGAAGGCCCATTCATCGTATATGACGCAAACGCGGGCTACTACTATTTGTACGTCACGTACGGCGGCTTGGCTAATGCAGGCGGCTATCATATTCGCGTGTACCGTTCGACGTCGATCAACGGCACTTATACGGACGCGGCAGGCAATTCGGCGGTTTATCCTTCCGCATCCATTACGCAGGGCAACTACGGCATTAAGCTGTTCGGCAACTACAGCCTGTCGGGAATACCGCTTGGTTACAAGTCCGGTGGCCACAACTCGGCGCTGATCGACACAGATGGCCTGCGTTATCTGGTCTACCATACGCGATTCAATAACGGAACGGAAGGGCACGAGGTTCGTGTGCACCAGCAGTTCCTGAACGCTGACAAGTGGCCGGTAACGGCTGTTTACGAGTTTTTGGGCAGCAGCATCTCATCCACGGGCTACAGCGCAAGCGATATGCAAGGCACGTATCAGTTCGTCAATATGGGACTGGACGCTGCGACATCCGGCGTTGGCATGCTGACGACGCAAAGTGTAACGCTGAACGCGAACGGCACGATCTCAGGCAGTGTGACCGGTACGTGGTCGTACACGTCGGGCTCCTACTACTGCACGATGGTCATTGGCGGCGTCACGTACAAAGGCATCTTCTTCAAGCAAAGAAACGAGCTGTCCAGCCATAATGAAGTGATGACGTTCTCTCTGATCGGTTCGAACAACACGGCAATCTGGGGATCGAAGTAAAATAAGCTTCTATTCGCTATGCAAACGAGCCAAGCGGTTGTCTAATCAGACAACTTGCTTGGCGTTTTATTTTCCAGCATCCGCCGGACAGGAAGCAACCGTTGCAGTGACCGCCTGACCTTGCTTAACCGGTCGCACTCTGCTGAACTAGCTTGATCCCCGCTCAGCACCTCGCAAACGTCACGCGTAACAGTTGTGAGCGTGCTTATGGTGCGCCAAACATGCTTTTTCACCAGCTTACGGTTGTCATTGTGCTTATTCCCCCAGAATCCAGCGCTGAGACCCCGATATTACTCCAATAGCCCCGTGAGCAACCGTTAGCTCGTCAAATGCCGTCATTTCGGCGTAATAGCCATAATAGCAACCGCTGCAGTTAATCGTCTGTCTTGCTCGGCTAGTTTGGCATGGGTTAGCCCCTTGTTATTTCGCATAAAAATGGTCTAATGTCCCCGCTGTGGAATACGCATTAAATGATGCCAGTATGATGTCGTAACCATAAGGTAAGGAGGCTGTTATGCAAATTCATGTCATACAGTCCGGACAATCGCTCTATCAGCTGTCGCAAGCATATGGAATTCCTGTCGCAACGATCGCGGAAGCGAATGAGATATCGCCGTCCGAGACATTGGTTGTCGGACAAACATTAGTCATTCCGATCGTCGGATCGTATTACTGGGTGCAGCCCGGCGATACGCTCACCAGTATTGCTCAGACGCATGGCACGACGGCGGCGCGGTTAGCGGAGGTGAATCAGATCTCGATCAGCGGTGTTTTAACGCCGGGGATGAGACTGTACATTCCCCCAAGACCGCGGCGGGCGGCGGAGATCAATGCTTACGTAGAGCCGCGTGGAAACAGCGTAGCCCCGGCGCTGCTCAATGCGTCTCGCGAGGCGGCCCCGCATCTAACGTATCTCGCTCCGTTCAGCTTCCAGATCAATCGCGACGGGTCGCTGAAACCGCCTCCTCTCGGCGGATTAAGAGAGATTGCACGACAGAACGGCGCGGTGTTGATGATGGTCGTGACGAATCTGGAGAATGGCCAATTCAGCGCAGAGCTCGGGCAGGTTATCCTTAACAATGAACAGGTGCAGAACCGACTCCTGGACAATGTGATTCAGACTGCGAGGAACCAAGGGTTTCGCGATATTCACTTCGACTTGGAGCATCTTCGTCCGCAGGACCGTGAAGCGTACAATTCTTTTCTGCGCAAGGCAGCAGCGCGGATTCATAACGAAGGGCTTCTCATCTCGACTGCGCTCGCGCCGAAGACGAGTGCCACGCAAGCTGGGGAATGGTACACGGCGCATGATTACCGCACGCATGGACAGATCGTCGACTTCGTCGTCATTATGACGTACGAATGGGGCTACAGCGGGGGCCCGCCGATGCCGGTATCCCCGATTGGACCAGTACGGCAGGTGCTTGAGTATGCACTAACCGAGATGCCAGCCTCGAAGATTATGATGGGGCAAAATTTGTACGGGTACGATTGGACGCTTCCTTTTGTACAGGGAGGGGCGTATGCCAAGGCAGTTAGTCCTCAGCAGGCGATTGATATCGCTCGCGAGCATCATGCTGCGATTCAATATGATTATGAGGCACAGGCGCCGCATTTCAACTATTGGGACAATAACGGCAAAGAGCACGTTGTCTGGTTCGAGGATGCTCGTTCCATTCAGGCGAAGTTCGATCTGCTGAAGGAATTGGGGCTGCGCGGCATTAGCTATTGGAAGCTGGGCTTAAGCTTCCCGCAGAACTGGTTGTTGATTGAAGATAACTTCGAAGTGACGAAGAAGTAAGCAGCTCCATAGTCGTCATCCTTGAAGGGTGGCGCACTTGCGGGAACTTGTGAAACTGCAAATGGTTGAGCGGATGTGCGATCTGCTCAGCCTTTTTGTTGTTAGGCCGAGTTTTATTGGGTTGCCTCTAAAGTTCGACGAGGAATTAGGGGGGAACGCTGCTTAATCGAAGCGGATCGTGATTTGCGAACGTGTAAGTGCGGCAGTTCCTCTCATAATACCGTATGCAGCTTGTTAATGCACACTTGTTGAGATGTTAAGTGGGTGCTCACTCATTGCAAGCCTGGGTATGGAGCGATAACTTTTTTGCCTTTTCCGACCAATCGATAGGCGCAATTTATGATACAATCTTGTAGAAATATAGGTACAATCTACTAGTTATTATTACATAGGAAGGGGCGCATCATGAGACGGCATATTTATTTGGACTACAATGCGATTGCATTACGGTTGGATGCGATGGCCGAACAGATTAAGCAAGCCAAGCACGAGGCGCTGGTCATCATTCTTCGCGGCGGTTCCTTCAGCGGCGTACATCTTGCGTTTCTGACGGGGCTGCCGGTTTATTTTCTCCGTTATGATCGGACGCTTCAGCTAGTCAGCTGGGTAGGAGCTGCGCCGGAACAGCGTAACGTTCTGTTGTGCGAGGACTTCGCGGGCAGCGGTAAAACGCTTATCAATTGCAAGCAGTTTCTTGAGGATGCGGGCTACAAGACGGCAACGTGCGTGGTCTGCGTGGATAGGCTGTCGGCATCGGTGCCGGATTATTCGTGCTTCTGGCTGCAAGAGGAGGATGCGCGAATTATTCTCCCTTGGGAACGTTATCGGCTAAATCATGCGGTGGACCTTGGTCTTGGTCACAACGATTTGGAATACGAGAAGGTCGGCTGGGATATGGACGGGGTGTTCTTAGATGACGTTGCCAGCGAGCATTATGCGGTTGATCTAGAGAATGCGCTGCTCATGCGGGACAAGCTTTTGCCGGCCCCTTATGCGCCAGAAACGATTCAAACGGACATCATTATTACAGGCAGACCAACGCAGGATGAAGAGCGCACGCGCCGCTGGCTGCAGCAGCATCACCGTTATGAGCTGGAGCTCCACCTCCGGGATGATCAGGTCGAGAAGCCGACCGCACAGACGACTGGAGAGTGGAAGGCGAAGAAGGCGCTGGAGCTCGGTTGTACGCATTACGTAGAGAGCGATGCGGAGCAGGCGGTGTTCATTGCGGCTTTATACCCGCAGCTGCGGGTGATCTGGTGGAACAGCGGCGCTCCGATGTTGATTCAAGCTTCGCGTACGACGCTTCGCGCACCACAACTATAAGAGGTCATACCTATGATTAGTCATAAAAGGAAGTGAGCGGTTCATGTATTGCAAACATTGCGGCGGCTTCATCCAGCTTCCAGCTGACCACTGCTCCAAATGCGGCATCTCGGTCAGCGCACTGCCTGATCCGCGTGCGAGGTTTGAAGAAGAGGACACGGCTGCCTCGAATCGGAGCAGGTGGTGGAAGCATTGGCTTCGCCAAGTATCCGTTGGCGCACTCATCGTTGGCTTTGGCGTACTCATTTGGCTGCTGACCTATTGGTTAATGGATGTGAAGATGCTACAGGGAAAGACGCTGGAGCGCGGCGACGATATTTTGTCCATCGTGTTCAATATTAGCTCCTCGACATTGACGCTCGTTGGGTTGGTGACGATCTTCGTCTCCATTAACGGGCAGCATCGTATTCAGCGGTGCCGGGAAATTCTGTGGGAATTAATGGAGCTTCCGTATCAATGCTGGAACGACCGCGGGAAGTTCGAGTACAAGTTTACGCTGGAACAGGGAATCCGCCAGCGGTTTCTAGCGTACAAAGAGGTGCTGTACAGCGGACGGACGTTTAACTACGTCATCGTCATGTTTGCTTTTGTCATCATTATTATCGTATCTTCGATGATTACGGCAACGGTAACGGGGATGGGCTCGGCTTATTTCACCAATATGAATGAGGCGACGTTCATTAAGCATACGGTTCGGCTCGGCGTCGTGATGATGCTGGCGTTCGGGCTGCTTATTCTGTCGCTCTCTCGTATTTCGCTAATTGCTAGTCTACCGAGTCTGCACAATCTGATTGATACGAATGCAACGAAGACAGGCCTGTCGAGCATTCTGTTCGCAGCGATCACGATGCGGGTCATTCCGACGAATCCACTCGTCATACGGTTCGCTTTCCCGTTCCGCAATTTGCAGATATGTCCATGGATAGTCGCTACGCTGCGAGAGACCGGGGAAGAGGTGCAGCTGATTGGCGGTCCATTCGAGACGGATCCGAATAAGACGCCGCTGAAGCTTTCGCATATCGATTATGATCGGGCGCATCGGCTGCAATATTTGGTTCTGCCGGAGTTCGATGTGACGCGATATTCGAAGGTGAGGTATCAATTCGAGCTTCAATCGAAGCAGGGAACGGTGTATGTCCGATTCGAGCACGATGCGGGTGAAAGCGAGAATGGGGCATTGAATCAAGATTGGATCCATCCGCTTGGCATCGGTCCGAAGCTGGCGGTCGAGAGTCAATTGTTTGAGGATGTACTACCGAGGTAGATGTAAGTTGCATAAAGCTCTTATCGGGGTGAATAGCCGATAGGAGCTTTTCTATAGAAATCAATGAAACGTTAAGTGATGTCGAAAGTGCTGAGATGTAACGGACACGGACTGATATGACCCTATTCGCACCAGTTGCAATACCACCGCCGTAGTGATGGACCTAGGAGCTCCTATTCTGTGAATTTACCGACTAACCAGCTCATTTTCGACCGAATAGTGCCCCTATAGTCCGATAGACCTGAAATTAGTTACTTTCGGGGCAAATAGAGTCTCTCAGGTCCGCGGTGTGCGTGAGATGGAGATGAGAGGTTGAGGAAAGCAGAGTCCGACAACAGTGATTGGAAGAACATTCACTCACGTAGTAATCTCTTTTTGAAGTCTAATCGTATTACTTCTATGCTGCCTCGCCCCAACACCAGAACTCCAAAAATCCCCCCACTCATCTCCAGATAATCGTCCTACCTCATCCCAGCCATTTCAAGCTATGATAGAATGGGCGGATTCTATCCATATCCCACAATCCGCAGTCAGCATGAGATGAACTAGAGAAAGGGTGAGCGTCCGCGCTTATGCCGATCAAATGGCTGAACAACATCACCTTCAAGAATCGAATTATCGTCATCTTTCTGATCAGCAGCTTAACCCCGTTTATTTGTCTAGGTTTTATATCCTTCTACACAATCGATTCAATCATCGGCAATAAAGTGGAGAGCGCCCTGCAGAGCAATCTGAAGCAGGATCTCATGACGCTCGAGAATACGCTTAACAACCTTAATCATGTCTCCCAGCAGTTCGCTTACGGCGGCGGCACGATCAAGCTGCTCGAGCAGCTAGAGGAGGCGAAGGAGCCGTACGAGAAGCTGCGCCTTAACAACGAGATTCGCAGCGAGCTCAATATCATTACCTTCTCCAACCCGAATATCGGGCTCATGATGTACTATGACCCAGACTCGTTACAATACTCGTTCGAGAACTTCCGCATCCGCGGCGACTTCAAGCCGGAGACGCTGCCGCTGCTCGCGGACTTCTCCGAAATTCAATATTACGGTCCGCATCTCAGCTACAACGGCTCGATTAATCAGTACGTGTTCAGCATTATGCGCAAGGTGAGCATGCTGGACCGAGATATCTATCTGTACATCGAGTCCGGCCGCAACGCGCTGACAACGCTGTTCGCTCCGCAGAATCGGAAGGACAGCTCGCGCCGGCTGCTGCTGCTCGACCCATCGGGCCGCATCGCGTTCAGCGAGGTAGATGACCGCTTCAAGGTGCAGCAGATGTTCCCCGAGACGAGCTCTGACGTACAGTCGGGCTACTCCGGCGGCTTCTTCTGGAACAAAGAAGTGAGCAACCAAGGCTGGAGCATCGTCAGCATCGTGCCGGAGAAGGAGCTTAATCAAGAGCGGAACCGATGGCTGCTGCAGATTTCCGGCATTTTCCTCCTGTTCATGATTGTTGCGATCTTCTTTGCATGGCTGCTGTGGAAGATGGTCTACCGGCCGCTCGACAAGTTCCATAAGGAGATTAAGTCGCTCATCGACTCGAACAATAAGGAGCACAACGAGAAGACGTACATACCGGAATTCGATTATCTGCTCTACCAAACGCGCAGCATGAAACGTAAGATCTGGGCGCTGTACGAGGAGGTTGAGCAGAAGGAGAAACGTCGTGCGGATCTCGAGGTCGAGAAGCTGCTCTACCAGATCAACCCGCATTTTCTCATGAACACGCTCGACACGGTACACTGGCTCGCCGTCATGAACGGTCAGAGGGACATCGACAAGCTGGTGCTCAGCTTGAATAAGCTCCTCTACTACAATCTTGGCAAAATGGGCGAGACATCGACGATCGGCGACGAAATCGAAGCGCTCAAGGAATACCTCCAGCTCCAACAAATTCGATACGACTTCCGATTCGACGTCGATATCGATGTGGATGAGGAAAGCTTAGCCATCGCGAGTCCGCGTTTCCTGCTGCAGCCGATGGTCGAGAACGCGCTCTATCATGGCGTCAGCGATGATGGTTACATCTATGTCGGCGTCGCGCTGCAGGAAGACGGTCTGCAAATCACGATTCAAGACAACGGCGCAGGCATGTCCAAGGAAACCATCGATCAGCTGCTGAACGAGGACACCGACGACGGGCACAAGGCAGGCATGGGCATCGGGATGAAATATGTGAAGCGCATCATCAAAGCGAACTACGGCGACGAGTCGCGACTGCAGATCCGCAGCGAGCCGGGCAAAGGAACGGTCGTTACGCTCCGCCTGCCGCTGCAGGCCAAGACACTGGCCCTTCCTACTACGAAAGAGACAGCAGCCGGAGGTGAACAGCCCCTATGATTCGAGTACTCATTGTTGATGATGATAAACTGGTGCGCAAAGGGCTCATCTCCTCGATGCCATGGCAGGCATGTGGAATGGAGATTGTCGGGGAGGCCAACAATGGCGAGAATGCGCTGAAATTTCTTGAACAGAACGCGATCGATCTTCTTATTACCGACCTCGCCATGCCTGTCATGTCGGGCATCGAGCTGATCCGCATCGTACGCGACCTGTACCCGGATATGCAGATCGTTGTGCTGTCGCTGCATCAGGATTTTGAATACATCCAAGAAGCGCTCCGATTAGGGGCCATCGACTATATTGCCAAAACACAGCTCGAACAGGAGCAGTTCGAGGAGGTGCTCGGACGCATCGTACAGCTGATGGGGCGCAAGGCTGGCGTGAAGGGCAGAGCTGCTCAGCCGGAAGAAGAAGCGTTCGCTGCGAATGGCTCGCTGCACGTCTACTATGCGCTTAATCCGGATGAAGATGCCGCATTACAGCAAGCGGGCATTCCGGCTGGCGCCTCAGAAGCAGAGCCAGGCATCTGGTACGCCAACGCGGGGCCGCAATCGCCGTCACAGCCTAAGCCGCAGTTGAAAACTGCTGACCGCACGGCTCATTCGAGTATCGCTCATGTCCATCTTCGCGAGCTTACAGGGATGGACCGCAAGTCGATCCTGCAGCTCATTCGAGCATACGGAAGACACGGCCTGTTCTATGATTATCAGGCGCCATCAACTCAGGCGATCCAGATCGATGCAGCCGCTTATTTAGCGCAGAACAACGCAGCGGACAGCCCGCCGCTTGATCAGATCAAGGAGAAGTGGGGCGCAGCGGACTGGATCTACACGGATGCCGTGTTCCAAGCGCAGTTAAGAGAATTAAAATCGCTCAGGCTCCCGCCTGTCCGGCTCGCCCGCATTTTCTACTCGCTGTCGGACGAGTGGAATCGGCTGTACCAGGCGTTACTGGCAGAGCCTATCGCCATCGAAGACTTCTTCGCGAGCTGGTACAGCTTCGAGCAGTGGCTCCTCGAGGTGCGGGAGCGGATTAGCCGCGCGGCTGCGAAACCGCTGTTCTCGCCGGAAATTCAGAACAGCATCGTGAAGGCGATGAGCCTCGTGCAGCAGAACATCAGCAGCCCGATCTCCTCGGCGGAGATCGCGCAGATGGTCAATATGAGCGGCAGCTACTTCAGCCAATGCTTCAAGCAGTACGTCGGTCAGACGTACACCGATTATGTACGCGACATTCGCATCGAGCGGGCGAAGGAATATCTGCGCAGCACGACGAGAACGATTCAGTGGATCGCGGAGCAGATCGGCTACAGCGATGAGAAATATTTCAGCCGCTTATTTCGGGAGCATACCGGCATTCTGCCGAGCGAATATCGGCAGACGGCGGACAACCAGCGCAAATAGCGGTGCTTGTCTCAAAGGGTAGAAGGCGTGCGAAAACAGGGTAGACGGTTTTCGCACGCTTTTTGTATAGCGGCAACAATGTTCTACCCTCATTGCGGAGGGCGCTCTATCTCAGGCTTCGAGGATACGGTGCTAAGATGGGAACTGTCAAAGGAAACAAGCTAGGACGATATGAGGGGGATGCATATGAAGAAGGCTATTTTGTCCGGATTAGCCCTGCTTGTTGTAGCAGCGAGCGTAACGGCATGCGGCGGCAGCGATAACAAGAGCAATGAAGATGCAGCATCGTCTACCAGCGGCACAGATACCAAGACGACAGAGACAACGCCAGCTAAAGAAGAGACGGCAGCAGCAGAAGTCGTTGACCCATTCGCCAAATTCGCACAACCGACGGAGGTTTCGATTGGCCGCTCGATCGACCCGAACTACAAGTACGACGGAACCGATACGGCGGAAGATAATGTGTACACGCGCTGGTTGAAGGATAAATACAACATCGTCGTGAAGCACGCATGGGAAGCAGCTGCAGGCAACGACTATCAGCAGAAGGTCAGTCTCGCGATTTCCAGTAACGATCTGCCGGATGCGCTCGTCGTCAACGAAACGCAGCTTCGCCAGATGATGAAAGCAGGCCAGCTCGCTGATCTGACTGATGTATACGATAAGTACGCGAGCGCAGAGTTGAAAGCGGTATACGATTCCAACCCTGGTCTGCTCGACAGCGTAACGTTCGACGGCAAATTGTATGCGCTGCCAGAGACGACGCTGCCATCTGCTCCGATGACTTGGATTCGGAAGGATTGGCTCGACAAGCTGAATCTTGAAGCGCCGAAGTCGCTCGAGGATCTAGGCAAAACCGCGCAAGCATTCATCGATAACAAAATGGGCGGCGACAAAACGGTCGGCATCGTCGGCACGCAGCAGGGCGGCTCGCTCTCGTCCAATTTCTTGGCTTCGACCGACCACTGGTACAACTTCGCGCCGCTCTTCTTCGCGAACGATGCTTTCCCGGGCATCTGGGTGAAGGATAAGGACGGCAGCGCGGTGTACGGCTCCATCACGGAAGAGACGAAGAACGCACTTGTCATGATGAGAGACTGGTACGCGAAGGGCATTCTCGACAAAGAGCTTGGCATCCGCAAATCGACGGCAGAGGTTGTTGCCAGCGGCCAGACGGGTATCTTCTTCGGTCCTTGGTGGTCGGCTTATAACCTGTCGGACTCGATGAAGAATGATCCGAACGCGAACTGGAGACCGTACATTGCACCGCTCGACGCAGCAGGCAAGTTCAACTCTAACCAAGCGACGGGTTCCAACTACATCGTCATCAGCAAGAAAGCGAAGCATCCCGAGGCCGTTATCAAAATGACGACGCTTCACAAGTGGGGCAAGGACGAGGATTACAAGACGCTGACGGCAGGCAAAGAGATGACGTCCCAAGAGGTACCATTGTTCCTCATTCTCGGAGCGGGCGACCAGCTGGAATACGCCGTTAACAACCTGCGCAAATATCTCAAGGACGAAATCAAGCTCGAAGACATCGACAACATCAACTACGGCTGGGCGCATGAGATGGCAACGCATGTTAAGGCCATTAAGAAAGAGCCGTTCGATAACTATGACATTCAATATTTCGACCAGCAGGCGGACACAGGCTTCTTCACGCACATCTATGCCCATCTGAACGGCGGCTCCACGTTCGTCGATGCAGACATCAACTGGATACGTAGTATCGCTACCGCACAGACGAAGACGATGGAATCCCGCTGGACGAACCTCAAGAAGCTCGAAGACGAAACGTTCTTCAAGATCATCATGGGTACGGAAGACATCAGCGCATTCGATACGTTCGTCTCGAAGTGGAAGGATCAAGGCGGCGACAAAATTACGGAAGAAGTTAACGAGCTGAAATAAGGACGACCAAGACGAGCGCTTGTCGCTCGTCTTGATTTTTCTAGAAGAACAGTGGTGGAGGTGGAGAGCGGATGATACCTAAGAGCTTCTCGAAACATTTTTATATGATGCTGATTCCCGGTCTGATCTGGCTGGCCTTGTTCAATCTCTATCCCATGTACGGCGTCCTGACGGCGTTCAAGGAATTCAATCCGGGCTTGGGCATATGGCAATCACCTTGGGTTGGGATGGAGAACTTTCAATACATGTTCGAGCTCGATGACAGCAGGATCGTGTTCCGGAACACAGTCGTTATTGCTTTTGCCAAAATGGTCGGTAACCTTATTGTGCCGTTCGTCTTCGCCCTCATGCTTAATGAGGTGAAGAATCGGCTGCTGACCCGTACCGTGCAGACGATCGTGTACCTGCCGCACTTCCTGTCCTGGGTTATCGTTGCGGGCATGATGTTGGACATCTTCTCGTATTCAGGTCCAGTCAATCAGGTGCTCTCGAGTCTCGGGCTCGAACCGATTATGTTCTTCGGCAATGCGCACATCTTCCCGGCGCTCGTCGTCGGCAGCGATGTGTGGAAGGAATTCGGCTTCAACGCGATTATTTTCTTCTCGGCGCTGACCGCGATCAACCCAGAGATGTATGAGGCAGCAGCCGTCGATGGCGCTTCCCAATGGAAGCGGCTGATCAAGATTACGATTCCGAGCATTATTCCAGTAGCAGCGCTGCTGGCAACGCTCAGCCTTGGCAGCATTCTGAACGCAGGCTTCGATCAAATCTTCAACATGTACAATCCATCCGTCTACTCGACGGGCGATATCGTGGATACGTGGGTATACCGTGCAGGCTTGATCGACTTCCAGTACGGACTTGCGACAGCTGTCGGATTGTTGAAATCGGTTGTCGGACTTGTGCTCATCACGATTTCGTATACGCTCGCTTATCGATTCGCGAATTATCGAATTTTCTAATAGAGAGGTCGATCAACATGGTTACGGAACGCTCGATTACATCCAGATTGTTCAACGGTCTGAATCTCGTGCTGTTAATCGTCATGATGCTGTTGTGCCTCCTTCCCGTATGGTACACGTTGTCCATCTCGCTGAGCGACAAAGCGTCAGCGGCGGCAGGGCAAGTGTTCTTATGGCCCAAAGGGTTCACATGGGGCTCGTACGAGACGATCATGAAGGACAATCAGTTCTTCCGCTCGTTCTGGATTTCGATCCAACGGGTCGTATATGGCGCAGCGATCGCATTTATTGTTATTTTGCTGATGGCGTATCCGCTGTCGAAGTCATCGAAGGAGTTCAAACCACGCAATATCATCATGTGGCTGCTCGTGTTCGCGATGCTGTTCAACGGCGGCCTGGTGCCTTGGTATCTGACGATGCAGTCGCTTGGCATGATCAATAACATTTGGGGCTTGGTGCTTGGCGGCGGCCTACCGGTATTCAACGTCATTCTCGTCATGAACTACCTTCGCAATATGCCGAAGGAGATGGAAGAGTCGGCGATGATCGACGGGGCAGGTCCTTGGCGCATCCTGTTCAGCGTCTGCCTGCCGCTATCGGTGCCGGTGCTCGCGACGATTATGGTGTTCACGATTGTGTATCACTGGAACGAGTTTTTCCAAGCGCTTGTGCTGATGAATAAAGCGGAGCAATATCCGCTGCAATCGTATATACGGCAGGTTGCGGTCGTAATCGACCCAACGAAGATGGATGAGGAGACAGTGAAGCGGATGTCGGATCTGTCTAACCAGACGCTTAACTCGGCGAAGATCTTCATCTCCATGCTGCCGCTGCTTGTGATTTATCCGTTTTTGCAGAAGTATTTTGTCAAAGGCATTACGCTTGGTTCGGTTAAGGGATAGGTTTCGGCTCAAGGGATAGAGGAGGACATAAACGATGTTAACGAGTGAGGCGATTAGCCCAGATCAGGTGCAAGACAGCGGAATGAATCTCGTCATTCGTGCTTAGACAGGAATGGATGGTGTTAAGATGCGCAGGACTTGGAAATGGCTGATCACGATGCCGCTCCTTGTAGCCATAGTCGGCCTGACGGCCTGTTCGGTTGGGGAGGAGACATTGTTGAAGAAGGAACCGGTTAAGGAAACGGTTGATTCACAACAGCAGAGCAGTGTCGGTGGGGTGCCGACACCCGATTGGGCGGCGAAGGCCGTAATGTATGAGGTTAATGTTCGTCAGTATACGAAGGAAGGCACCTTCGCGGCGTTCGAGCAGCATCTGCCTCGGCTCAAGGAGCTTGGTGTCGACATCCTGTGGCTTATGCCGATCTACCCGATCTCACAGACGAAACGGAATGGCACAGTCGGTTCCCCTTATGCGGTGGATGACTATAAGGCCGTTAATCCAGATATGGGCACGGATGATGACTTCAAAGCGTTGGTGAACAAGGCACATGAGCTTGGCTTCAAGGTGATGCTCGACTGGGTGGCTAACCATACAGGCTGGGACAATCCATGGCTGGCGAATAAAGGCTGGTATACGACCGACGAAGCGGGCAATGTCGTGATGCCGCCGAATACGAACTGGTCGGATGTAGCAGACCTGAACTACGAGAATGCAGATATGCAGGCTGCAATGCTGGACGCGATGAAATATTGGGTGAGCGAGTTCGATATCGACGGCTATCGCGCCGACTATGCAGGCGGCGTGCCGAAGGCATTCTGGGAGCAGGCACGAGTCGAGCTGGAAAAGCTGAAGCCGCTGTATATGCTGGCGGAGGATGATCAGCAGATTAGCCTGCTCAGCCATGCGTTCAATGCCAATTACGGCTGGCAGCTGTACAACACGATGAACCGTCTGGCGAAGGGGCAGGGCGATGCGAGGCAGGTGGCCTCGTACGCAGACCGGCTCGCCAAGAGTTTTCCTTCCAGTACGTATCCGCTCAACTTCACGTCGAACCATGATGAGAATGCTTGGACAGGGACGGAGTACGAGCGGCTTGGCGATGCGGTGAAGACGATGGCGGCGCTCAGTTTCACGCTGCCGGGCATGCCGCTTATCTACTCAGGGCAGGAAGCGGGTCTGAACCGGCGTCTGCCGCTGTTCGAGAAGGATGAGATCGGCTGGGACGATCTCACGATGCAGACGTTCTATAAGGGGCTCGTCAATTTGAAACATAACAATGAGGCGCTGTGGAACGGCAATGCAGGCGGGGTGTTTCACCCGCTGGAGGCGGGCGACAACCATGTGCTCGCGTTCGAGCGGACGAAGAACGACAACACAGTTGTTGTCGTGATGAACCTGTCCGCGGAGCAGGTGGCGACGAGCGTTAAGCTCGGCGAGACGCTGGCGGGCGCGTATACGTCTGCGCCGGACGGTGAGGCGGCGGAGCTACGGGCGGAGCAGACGGTCGATCTCGCGCCTTGGGCGTACGAGATCTATGTAAAGAAGTAGATAGTGCCAATTGTAAGAGGCTGTTACCGCCGCCCATTGTGCGAACAATGGGCGGCGGGACTGCCTCTTTTTGCTCCAATAGCCCCGCGTGCAGCCGTTAGAGCGCCGAAAGCCGTTAATTCGACGCAATAGCCCCAATAGTAACCATTACAGCCCGCCGCCCGACCAACACGCCGTTCGGTCCACATTATCCGCTGGACCAGCCCTCGACCAACCGCTCTCCTGTACGACACGCCGTCCACCCGCCCGCCGTGCGCTGACAGCTGATCTACCGAACCATCGTGTCGTGTTCGCGCGCGTAACGGTTGTGAGAGTGCTTAATGTCTGCCCAATGACCACTTTTCACCAGCTTACGGTTGCTAGAATGCTTATATCACCCGAAAGCAGCGAAATCCCCCAGAAATTACTCCAATAGCCCTGATCGCAACCGTTAGTGCCCCAAAAGCCGTCATATCGACGCAATAGCCTCTTTAGCAACCGTTACAGCCAACCGTCTGCCCAACCCGCCGTTCGGTCTACCTGTCTACATGAACAGCTCGTCGCCCAACCACCCGTCCACCCGCCCGCCGTGCGCTGACAGCTGATCTACCGAACCATCGTGTCGTGTTCGCGCGCGTAACGGTTGTGAGAGTGCTTAATGTCTGCCCAATGACCACTTTTCACCAGCTTACGGTTGCCAGCATGCTTATATCACCCGAAAGCAGCGAAATCCCCCCGAAATTACTCCAATAGCCCTGATCGCAACCGTTAGTGCCCCAAAAGCCGTCATATCGACGCAATAGCCTCAATAGCAACCGCTACAGCCCGCCGTCCGCCCAACCCGCCGGACGGTCCACGTCGTCCGCTGGACCAGTCCACCGCCAAACACCCCTCCTGTCCAACCGCCCGCCTACCCGATCCGCCCCGCCCAACCCCTGATTCGACCATTCTGAGGATAAAACGTGTGATGTAGCGCCAAATCAATTAAACTAATAACAATAAACATCGAACATGGGGGATATCGGTAATGAGTATGAGTATGAATTTGGCAAAAGAGCTTGAGAAGTTAAATATTCGACATGCGATCAAAGGTGAGGTAACAACGGAATTAAAGGACATCCTGCTTAAGCTAACCAAGGAGCGGCTGAGCGAGCTGGCTTCAAGCTATAATGTGCCGGGAAGATCCAAGATGAACAAGTCGGCGCTGGCTGATGCGTTAATGGAACGTATCACAGATGCGAACGAGGTCAGCATTGCGTTACGGGTTGCCAGGCAGAAAGATTGGGAGCTTGCTCAGCGACTGCTTCAAGTACCCTATCTGCATGATGACGGAATCGTGCCGGGACAATATGTGGCACTTATGAATCGCGGCATGCTCTTCTCCTTCTATTCGGATGAGAAGCTTACCTACCTTATTCCGTCTGAGGTCCAAGCGGCATACCGTCAGCTTCCATTCAGTGAATTCATGGAATCGCGAGATCGTTGTCAGTTAGTTAGTCAGTACGTTGATGCATGCGTCAATTTATATGGCGTTTGTTCCATCGGTACGGTGTATGAAATTTATCTCGCGCAGCACACGAGCGCTGAGTCGATGACGCCCGAGGAGTTTGCGAGGTCAGCCAAGCTGTTAATGAGTGAACAGCAAGCTTGGTTCTATGAAGGCGGGAAATTTATTAGCGAAGGGGTAGACGGTGAGGAGGAGCTGAAGATGCTCCTGGATGGCATCGATAAGCCGCACTACATTCCGGACAAGGAACGGTTCTTGAAATATGCAGACGATCTATATTACGACTGGACGCTGCAGCTGGAGAACTTGAAAACGTATCTAACAAAGACTTTTCCGAAGCATGCATCGTTAGTTGACGATCTTGTGGACGAAATTCAACTCGTATGTTCAATGGATGCTTCGCTGGACGAGGTCATCTACGAGCTTGAACGAAGAGGGCTGGAGTTCAATACGGAGGCACAGTTTGAACGCTTCATCAAGCTTGTTATTGACGTGAAGAACAATACAAGACTGTGGGCGAACCGCGGCTACACGCCTAATGAGTTTAGCCAGCTGTTTAGCAAACAACAGCCAACGTCCGCTCCATCCGTCAAAGTCGGCAGGAACGACCCTTGCCCATGCGGCAGCGGCAAGAAGTTCAAGAAGTGCTGCATGCAGTAGGTTGTCAGCTCCTCAGTAGAAACGAGTAGAGAATTTTACCCCTTCATCGTGGAAATGTGAATCTTATGCGTCATAGAGGCGGGAACTATAATCGAAATTGTAAAGAAGATTTCACATTATCGATCAGGGGGGTCATCGAATGAAGAAGTCGATTTATCTAGGCATTACGCTTATCCTTGCAGCTTCCACGGTCCTGAGCGCCTGCGGCGACAAGAACGAGAAATCCTCCACAGAGACAGACAACACACAGACGACAACAGCAGCGGATACAACGGAGAAAACAGAAACGCCTGCTAAGACAGAGGAAGAGCCGAAGAAAGAGGAAGCGGAACCATTCACCGTATCGCTGCGTCACATCCAGATCAGTGATGCGCAGAAGTTCCGTAAGGCGATTCTCGACGATGTCGTGAAGAAGACGCAGGAGGAGGTGCCAGGCCTGACGATCGAGCTCGACGGCGTAGAGGACCAGGTCAACCGGTTCACGAAGCTTCCGGCAGAGATGGCAGCGGGCAACCCACCGAAGATCTTCGACTTGTTCGGCGGCGCGGGTGACGCGCTCAAATATGCGAAGGCTGGACGCCTGCTTGACCTGACCCCAATTATTCAGGAGCTCGGCATTGCAGACAAATTCCTGAACCTGAACCAATTCACGCTGGACGGCAAAGTATATGGCCTGCCAATCGGCGGCAGCACAGAAGGCTTCTTCTACAGCAAGCCGCTGTTTGAGAAATATAACATTAAAGAACCAACAACCTGGGACGAGCTCGAAGCAGCAGCGGAAACGCTGAGCAGCAATAAAATTACGCCATTCGCAATGGGCTCCAAAGGCGCATGGGTGCCGCTCATGCTCGTCAACACGCTCATCGGACGGTATGCAGGACCAGAAGCGATCGATGGCTTCCCAGCTGGCTCGCAGGCTTGGAACTCGGCAGAGGTCGTATCCGCATTCGCGAAGTACCAAGAGTGGGAGAAGAAGGGCTATTTCACGAAGGGCGAGCTGGGTCTCGAGTATGCTGACATGCTCAATCAATTCGTTACGGGCAAAGCAGGCATGATGTTCGACGGCAGCTGGCGTTCGTCCGTGTTCAAGGATCAAGCGCAAGCTGGCGATCTGACGAACCAAGTCGGCTTCTTCTCAATGCCAGGCGTACCGAGCGGCAAAGGCAATCAGTTGGCTGTAAACGGTAACTACAGTAACGGCTACGGCTTCTCTGCTGACCTGACGCCGCAAGAGCTGACGGCGGTGAAAGCATTCATTAAGAACCTGTACAGCGAAGAAATGCAGCTTCGCGGCCTGCTCGAAGACGGCTTGCTGCCGTCGATGAAGCTGTCCGATGAATCGATCGCGAAGGTGGAAGATCCAATCGTGAAGCAAGTGATGCAAATTCTCGGCAGCTCCGGCGGCGCGTTCTCGCACTTCGACTCGACGGTAGCTTCGGATGTGTACAAAGAATCGGAATCGCAGATTCAGAAGCTGATCGCTGGCAAGTCGTCAGCGCAAGAAGTGGCAGATGCCATGCAGAAGGTGCAAGAGAAAGCACTCGCTGCTGCGAAATAATCGATACCATCGGCCAATGCTTGATAGAGGCGTCGCCCGCCCGACACGCGGGCGGCGCCTTTCTATCCTTATGAGGGGGCAAATCATGAAAAGCACACTGAAAAATCCCTATGTGTATGCGATGTTCGTTCTTCCAACCTTGCTGCTGTACTGCTTGTTCTTCATCTATCCGATGGTATCTTCTTCGTTCTATGCGTTCACTGATTGGAATGGTCTCGAAGATTACTCGTTTATTGGATTCGATAACTTTACTACCGCATTCAACGATCCAGACTTCCGTAATGCGATCGTTAATAATATGTACTTCATCTTGTTCTCCGTCTTCATCCAGGTTCCACTTATTATTTTCTTTGCGATTCTAATTGGCCAGATCAAACGATTCCAAGGGTTCTACAAAACAACGGTGTTCATTCCATCCATTCTGTCCACCTCGGTTATCGGCATTCTATGGGGCTTTATCTACGAGCCGGAGATCGGACCGCTCAACAAGCTGCTGTCCATATTCGGCATTGAACCGATCTATTGGCTGGCGGATACCAAATGGGCCATGGTATCCGTTCTAGCAGCCAACGCATGGCAGTGGATGGGCTTCTATATCGTACTTGTGCTGGCCGCAATTCTAGCCATTCCTAGAGAAATCAACGAGGCCGCCGAAATTGACGGCGCAAGTAGCAGGCAGCGCGCGCTTCTTATTACAGTCCCGCTGATCCGCCCGATTATCTCGGTCGTTATTATGCTGTCGATTGCAGGCGCGATGCGCGTCGTCGATATTATTCTCGTGATGACGAAGGGCGGTCCAGTCGGCTCGACGGAAGTAATGGCGTCCTATCTCGTCAATGAGGCGATGGGCGTCGATCCGAACTACGGATTCGGCACCGCGATATCGCTCATCATCTTCGCCTTTGCCCTTATCTTAACGGCGCTCTACCAGCTGACGCTCGGAAGAAACCAGGGAGGGAATGATTGATCATGCAGACAATGCTTAAACGTACCCAGCCTGTCATTAGAAGCCGAGTTTCGATTCCGAAGCCCATCAAACGTGTGCTGCCGCATGTTGTGCTCTTGGCTTATGTAGCGGTTATCCTGTTTCCGTTCGTATTCGTTGTGTTCTCTTCCTTGAAAGAGAGCAATATTGAAATTGCTTCCCATCCGTTCGGTTTCCCGACGAAGCTGTACTTCCACAACTACGAGGAAGCATGGGTGAAAGCCAGGATCAGTGTATACTTCTGGAATAGTTTATACTTATCTCTATCGTCCTCGGCAGTCGGTGTGCTGCTCGCTGCAGCGACTGCATTCGCGCTCACGCGGATGAAGCTTCTCCGCACGAGCAAGGTGATCTATCAGTTCGTACTGATCGGAATGCTCATTCCCGGCAACGTGCTGTTCATCGCGCAATACGTGCTCGTCATGAAGATGGGCATTCTGAACACGCACTGGGCGCTGTTCCTGCCGTATACGGCTGGCGCACTGCCGCTGAGCGTACTGCTCATCGCCGCGTTCATGCGCAATATTCCAACCGATCTAGAAGAGGCGGCAGTCGTAGACGGCATGGGCGCGATCCGTATGTTCCTCGTCTTGATTCTTCCACTCACGCTGCCGGCGCTCGTGACGGTGTTCATCGTCAACTTCCTCGGCGTGTGGAACGAATACTTGCTCGCGAATTTCTTCATCAGCAAGGATGCGCTCAAGACGCTGCCAACCGGTATGGTCGGCTTCCGCGACGCGTTCCAGACGAACTATGCATTGATCTGTACAGGCATCGTGTTCAGCGTAACGCCGGTGCTCGTGCTCTATGCGTTCCTGCAGGAGAAAATTATTGAGGGTATTACAGCGGGCAGCGTGAAGGGATAAGCATGCCGGCGAGCGAACGATTATGAATAAGAGAGTTAAACTTTTTCAAGAGGGAGCCGTGCAGCCATCATGTCACTTCCATACAAACTGTTTGGCGCCTTCATGACGTTCATTATCGTTCCGCTTATCGCACTCGGCTTCGCCCTCTACATCCTCGTCACGAATATGATTGAGGAGAAATATTCCGGACAAGCCGAACTGACGCTTCGGGCACTCACCCAGAGCGTGGGCTTCGTCTTCGGCGAGATGAATAAGGTAACGGACAGCACGATCGCGAGCGACGCGATTCAAGAGCTGCTGAACAACGGCTACGAGATGGATGTGAAGGAAATTGATTATCTGGATCTGAACAAGGTACAGCGCAATTTCCGCGATCTGCTGATCAACCATCCGTCCGTTAGCTATGCTTTTATGTATACGCTTAACAACGAGCGGATCAATCGGATTTTTACCAAAGAACACTTCCAAGCGATGCCGTTCGATCAGTTTAAGAAGCAGGCGATCTACCAGCAGGTGCTCGACCGCAAAGGGCTTCCGGTGTGGGTTGGTCCTTATGAATATCCGGAGCTGACAGGCGTCGATCCGGTGTTTACACAGATCCGGGTTGTGAAGGACATTGCTACGCTGAACGACAAAGGCATTTTGCTCGTGCAGATCAAGAACTCCGGCATCGAGTCCGTGTTCCGTTATTTTCGCTACAAGCAGAAACAGAGCGCGACAGAGTTTCTCATTGTGAACGGCAATGGCCTTATTATGTATGACAGCAGCGAGAAGCTGAACGGCAAGAACATCAGCCAATATGTGAAAAAGCCGCTCGTCCTCGATGCCTCCTATCGGAGCGTCAGAGGCAAGTTCGACGGGCAGGACAGCATCATCTCCAGCATTGGGGCCGGCATTGAGAAGGAAGACTGGCATCTCGTTTCGATTACGTCCTGGCGGTCGCTGTCGAGCGAGGTTGGCCTGTACTCCCGTTGGGTCGTCGGCATTCTTTTGTTCTGCGTGCTGTCCGCGTGCTACTTCATTATGTTCTTCGCGAACCGAATCGCGAAATCGATCCTCCAGACGGTCAAGTTCATGCGCCGTGTGGAGAGGGGAGATCTGGCTGCCCGGCTGCCGATCAAGGGCAATGATGAGAACGCGCTGCTGGCAAGAGGCTTCAACAGCCTCGTATCTCAAGTGTCGGAGCTGTTAACCGAGGTGAAGAGCGAGCAGGAGCGAAAGCGTCGTGCAGAGCTGCAGGCGCTCCAGGCGCAGATCAAGCCGCATTTTCTGTTTAATGCGCTGGAATCGATCAATGTGCTCGCTGTTCAGAATCAAGGCAAGAAGGTCAGCCAGATGGTGACGCGTCTAGGCAGCCTGCTTCGGATCAGCATTACGCAGCGGGAGCAAATTACGGTGGAGCAGGAGCTGGATCACTTGCTCAGCTACTTGGGCATTCAGAAGTTCCGCTTCGAGGAGCTGTTCGACTTCGAGATCGATATTCCACCGGAGCTGATGCGCTACGAGATGCTCAAGCTGACGCTGCAGCCGCTTGTTGAGAACTGCATCCAGCACGGTTTCGAAGGTATTGATTACATGGGCCATATCCGTGTATCCGCTCGTGAGGAAGGCGCTTCGCTCGCTTTCTACATCGAGGACAATGGGATTGGCATTCCGCCAGAGCGTCTCCAGGCCCTTAACTACGATCGGCAGATCAAGGACAGCCGGTATGAGGATTCTCCGAAGATGGGAGAGGCACGAGGGCTTGGCGTATATAATGTTGCGGACCGCATCCGCATTCAATATGGCAGCCGGTATGGCCTGTATATTTGCAGCGAGCAGGGCAAGGGGACAACGATGAAGTTCACCATTCCGAAGAAGGACACTGGGAGTGATGCACATGAGACTGAAGGCGCTGCTCGTTGATGACGAAGTGCATATTCTGAAGAACCTGCAGATTGTCCTGCCATGGGATGAGCTAGAGGTAGAAGTCGTTGGTTTGGCCAAAAATGGGGTGCAGGCGATCGAGCTTGCAGCGGAGCATCACCCTGACATTATTCTGTGCGATATTCGTATGCCGGTCATGGACGGGATCGCCTTCCTGGGACAGCTGCGCGAGCTCGGCGAAGAAGCCGAGGTCGTCATGCTGACCGGCTACCAAGACTTCGAATATGCACGCTCGGTCATGAAGTTCGGCGTGCGCGATTATGTGCTGAAGCCGATTGATTATGAGGAGTTGACGAATATTATCGGACGACTCGCGGGTACAATCCGTGAACGCAGACGGGAGCAGCATGCAGCGCAGGCGCAGCTTGGCCAAGCGGTTCATCTCGTACACGAGAAAATGCTTTACGACATCCTGATGGACTATTCGTCGGTGCAGACGCAGTTCATGTTTGATGATGCGGTGGTTGATGGGAGCCGATTCCGATATATTCTGATGCTTGCTGATATTGACGACTACACCCATAAATATCGGTTCACGTCCGAACAGGACCGGAAGCTTCGCAATTTCGCCGTTCGCAATGTACTGCAGGATGCGCTGCAGTCGGAAGGGCTGCGCTATGCAGTGCTGCAGATGCGCGAAGGTGAATGGTGCATTCTGCACGAGAAGGACGAGGCAGCGGCTGCTGTCGCTCAGTCGGATGTGCGGCGTTGGGCCGAACTGCTGCAATCGGCAGTGGAGAGCCATGTTGGCGTTAAGCTGTCCATTGGGGTGCATCCGCATGAAATTCCGATCGAGGAGCTGTCGGCGACGTACCGTTCGCTGCAGAAGAAGGTGCATCTGGCATCCGTCAAGGACGACTTGATTCTGCTAACGAGCGAAGGGGATGAAGCGGCTGACGGAGAAGAAACGCTGTGGGCAACGCTCGAGGAGCTGGTGTCCGCGCTCAAGCGCAGCGATCGCGAGGGTGTAGAGACGGTGCTGCAGCAGCTGACGGCTCGTGTTCAAGCGGTGCCGGGAAGGTCGCTGGCGCATGCGGAGAAGCTGGTTCATTTTGCCGTGATGCATCTGATGCGGGAGATGCGCGATCTGAATGTGCTGTCCGCCGCGGAGGAGAAAGAAATTTGGGTTGTTATGGAGCAGGCAACTCGCGTGAAGGATATGCTGGCCGTTGTCCGTCGTATTATGAATGCGAGCCTCGAATCGTCCATGAATCGCAAATCGGGCGATGTCCTTATGCATACGGCGAAGGATTACATCGGCACCCATCTGTCCCGCGACCTCGGCATCGATGAGGTGGCCGGCAATCTTGGCATAAGCGCAAGCTACTTCAGCCAGCTATTCAAGCAGCATGTTGGATGCACGTTCGTCGAGTATGTGACGGCAGAACGGGTTACGCTTGCGAAGTCGCTGCTGCTGATGACCGATCGGAGCATTACCGATATCGGACGTTCGGTCGGCTATGCGGAACGGAGATATTTTACGAAAGTGTTCCATAAGATTACGGGTGAGATCCCATCTGAATTTCGGGAGAAGCGGGCTGGCAAGAACAAGGAGCAGTCATGGGGGGAGTAAATGTGATGGACTTATCGACATGGAGCTTGCGGGACAAAATCGGTCAGATCGTCATGTGCGGCTTCGACGGCACGACGCCAACGGAAGGCATTAAACAGCTGATTCAAGATTATAAGCTTGGCGGCATTATTTATTTCCGTCGCAATGTTGGCCCGAGCAGCGAGGTTGCACGGCTGTCGGCTGAGCTTCAAGCACTGTCGCGCGAGGTGACGGATGTTCCGCTCTGGATTGCCATCGATCAAGAGGGCGGCATGGTGTCGCGAATTGACCAGGACGTTGCGCTGATGCCGGGCAATATGGCGATTGGGGCGACGGGCAGGCTGGAGTATGCTTATCGTACAGCAAGAGTATCGGCCGACGAGCTGCTGCAGATGGGCATCAATATGAACCTTGCACCGTGTCTGGATGTGAACAACAATCCGGCGAACCCTGTTATCGGGGTCAGGTCCTTCGGCGAGAACCCAGAGAAGGCAGCTGAACTGGGCACGGCGGCGATTGAAGGCTATCAAGAGGCGGGGGTGTCGGCTTGTGCGAAGCATTTTCCAGGCCATGGCGATACAACGGCAGATTCCCATCATGAGCTTCCTGTCGTAGGGCACGACCATGCTCGATTGCATGCCGTAGAGCTTGTTCCTTTCCGCAGAGCGATAGAGGCAGGGGTCGATGCGATCATGACGGCGCATGTGATGTTCCCGGCTTATGAGGATTCAGGCGTTCCATCTACGCTGTCAGCGAATATTATTACCGGTCTGCTTCGGGAGGAGCTTGGTTATAACGGTGTCATCGTGACAGATTGTCTGGAGATGAAGGCGATCTCCGAGACGGTCGGCATTGGCAAGGGCGCTGTCATGTCTCTGCAAGCAGGTGCCGATCTCGTATTAGTCAGCCATCGGCTGGACCGGCAGCTTGAGGCATTCGAAGCGATTTATGCAGCCGTTGCAAGCGGCGAGCTTACCGAGGAGCGGATCGATCAATCGGTACGTCGAGTTGTCGGCATGAAGCTGCGCCGCGGGCATGCTGGCAGCAGCGTAATCGGAGACGATGCCGCTATTGGATCAGAGACGCATCTTGTTGTGGCGCGTGAAACGGCGGAGCACAGCGTAACGCTCGTTCGTAACGAGAACCAGGTCGTCCCGCTGCAGCACGATGTACCGACGTTCGTCATCTGGCCGGAGGTGCGGACGAATACGGAGGTCGACGAGATCATTGCGCAGAGTGTGACGATTGGCAGCGCTCTTCGTGCCTATATCGGCACAGTGGTGGAGCATGTCATCGGAACGGAGCCGACACAAGAGGAGATCGAGCAGGTGCTGCAAGCAAGCGAGGGCTATGTACAGTTGGTCGTCGGCACGTACAACGCATCCTTCTCCGCAGGCCAGACGGCGCTGGTCAACCAACTGCTGGCCAGAGATGGCGTGAAGGTCATTGTGGCAGCGCTGCGAAATCCGTATGATTTGAACCAATTCCCGCATGTACATGGCTATCTGGCCTGCTATGAGAACCGGCCGATTATGATGGAGGCGCTTGCGAAGGTGCTTGCTGGAGAAGCTAGGCCTCATGGCAAGCTGCCTGTTACGATAACGGAGCAGTATGTGTACGGGTATGGCTTGGTGTAGCTGTATGGTTGCGAAGCAAGATTGCGTCTGAATCTCTTGCTTAACAAAGAAGCCCTGAATGAAGCGCAGTGCGCGGTTTCATTCAGGGCTTCTTGCGACGATTAGCTGCTATAGCTGCCGTGTTTCTTTTTATAGATACCATGGCCGTAGTTATGATGTTGAGATGGATAGTATTTGCCTTTCTTGTAATCGCTGCTGCTATGACTGTGATGAGGATATCCGTAATGACCGTGCTGACCGTACTGACCGTAGTGATTGTGTTTGCCGTGCTTGTGACCCGTTAATGAGCCGAGAAGCCGATTCACCAAATGTTTGAACATGTGAGAGACCTCCTAATTCCACTCGATAAGCTAGGAAACTGATTGTATCCAATTATACGTTTGATTCCCCATAGCGTTTCAGTTCTAGATGCCTAATGTATGCATGATCAGAAGATGGAATAGAAACGATCGTACCTTCACAACGTATGTGAGACCAAGGAGGCGATTGGATGCTGGCAGGGCTCTTGGCGTGGTGGAGGCAGCGGCAGCTTTATTGGGTAGATTATCCGCTCCGCCAAGGGATGGTGTGGGCGGGCCGATATCAGATTGAGCAATATATTGGGGAAGGCAGCTACGGTCAGGCTTATCGTTGTAAGGATCTGCAGACGGGGGCAATCGTGTTGTTGAAGCGGAGCAAACCAAGCAAGCGGAAGAATGGACAGCGGCTGCTGAGGCGCGAGAGCGATGTGATGCAGGCGCTTCATCATCCACAAATACCAAGCTGGCTTGGCATGGTGGCGCATCGGCGGGAATTTGCGCTTGTTATGACGTTTATCGAAGGCGACGATCTAGAGCGTTCGATAAGCGAGCAGGGCAGAACGTATACACAATGGCAGGCGCTTCGAATTGTGCGCGAGCTGCTGAAGCCAATTGGGCATCTGCATGCAGCCGGCTTCGTTCACCGAGATGTCCGTATTCCGAATGTGCTGGTACGCGGCGAATGCATCTATCTGATCGATTACGGTCTAGCCTGCCGAATCGGGGAGGTGCAGCCGGCCGATGGGGCTGCTGAGCGTTCAAAGAATCAGGAACCGATCGGCTTCGCCGATGGCTGGGAAGCGGTAAAGCAGCGAATGCGTACACCGGAGACGTCAAGCGATCTGCATGGGCTGGGGCATCTATTCTTGTTCTTGATGTATGCCAGCTATGTGCCCGACGAAGGGCAGGAGGAGCGGAGCTGGGAGCAAGAGCTGGAGCTGCATACAGATGTGAAGTCGTTTATTCGCGGACTGCTGGATGGGCGATGGCAGACAGCGGCGGTATGCGAACGGTTGCTTGATGATTTGCTGCGAAACAGAGCAGAGGGGGAAACCAATTCAGCTTCAGAAGTATAGTGATGTTTTCCAGATGAGAAGATAAGAGCATGGGAGCAAATTTGATTCGTGGAGGCTATCTCGTGACAGACAGCATGTCCAAGCTCGCGTTAATGATCTCTGCCTTAAGCGGATTCGCTTATCTCTTTGTTTATGTCCGAACGAGAAAGCGTGTAGGCAGCTTTATCGCGCAGGAATCACAATCCTATAATAATGGCAATAGCGAGTCTGAGGAGGAGCTGCAAGCTTATCAGAACGAGTACCGTTCCTTGTTCACGACTTCCCAATACGTTATGATCCTGCTGGCGATGGCGGCAATTCTATTCGGTGTCATCGGCGTACTTGGTTATACATCGGAATAAGACGTTGTTCTGTACCCCTGGACCGTGTGAGGTCGAGGGGTTATTTGTGCTGCTGCTTTAGAATTGGAGTAGTTCTTCCGATATATGAGGAAAGATATATTCCGAACTAAAGGAGACTAGGCCTTGCGAAGTATGAACACTCATTCACGTTCCATTAGACACAAGCTTGCTGGTGCTACAGCAGCCATGATGTGTGCGGCTGCGTTTCTTCAGGCGCCTGCAGACGTATCGGCAGCTTCCTATAGACCGAGCATGTGGGCAATGGAAGATACCTACGAGGCGCAGCAAATCGGGCTTATACCGGACGTTTTATGGGGCGACTTCCAGAACAAGATTACTCGTGCGGAGTTAAGCGGCGTTATCGTTCGTCTGTATGAAAGATTAACGAACAGCACTGTGCGTGCAGCAGCAACGAATCCGTTCAAAGACACCAAAGATGCGGATGTACTGAAAGCTTCTGCGCTTGGTATTATCGGAGGAACAGGCGCGGGGCGGTTCTCCCCGGACGCTGCGGTGACAAGAGAGCAGTTAGCGGTCATGCTGTACAATACACTTGTCAAGGCTGGGCTGCAGGTCGGGATCAACGGTGATAAGGCGGCCTCATTCGTCGATGCGGGCTCCATTGCAAGCTGGGCTGTCGAAGCGGTCGACAAGCTTGCGGGAGCGGACATTATGCAAGGGGCGGACACGAAGAGCGGGCTGCAATTTCAGCCCAAGGCAAGTGTGACGCGCGAGCAGATATTCGTCCTTGCTAACCGTATAGCGAAGGAACTGGGGCCTTCTTATATTAATAGCGAATACGATCTGCTGGATGCAGTGGAGCAGCGCGGCAAGCGGCTTGTCGTCCAGGATAGCCGTACGAAGAAAATCTATGACGAAGCAATGCGCATCAACAACGAGATCCTTAAGCCGGGAATGTCCGAGTTCGATAAGGAGCTCGCCATTCATGATTACCTTGTGCTGCATACCGAGTATGACTACGATAATTATTTGAAGGATACGATTCCAGACGACTCCTACAGTGCCTATGGTGTCTTCTTCAAGGGGACTGCGGTATGCCAAGGTTATACGTACGCAGCACACCTTATGCTTGAGCTTGCGGGCATTGATTCGCAGATCGTAACAGGGACAGCGAACGGCGGCGGCCATGCGTGGAACAAAGTGAATATTGATGGTGACTATTATAACCTCGATGTCACTTGGGACGATCCGGTGCCTGACGTTGAAGGCCGTACGGTGTACGCTTATTTCAACGTAACGGACGAGCAGCTGGCCAAAAATCACGAATGGGTGATGAGCGATTTTCCGGCTGCTACGGCAACAGCAGCTAACTATTACGACTCCAAGGGGCTTGTTGTGCGGAGCGCAGACGAAATGAAATCGCGTCTGTACGCGGCCATTGCCTCTCGTACAGAATCTGTCACATTCCGAGTTGATTATGAGGGCGACGTGAAGGCTGTTATGCGGGAGGTCATTTTCGGCGGAGGAGATGTTCTCGGTTTTAGTTACAGCTATAATGGCTCCGTGTACACCGTGACGATGCGGTATCAGAGTTAATAGGACGACGTGCCATACCCTCATAGGAGGACCTCTAGATCATTGTTATTAAGAGCTGGCGAAGAAGACCAACAATCCGTATAAGCGGACTGTTGGTCTTGCGTGTTTTCAAAGAGATTCACGATTAGTTTAAAGAGAAATCCCAATCGCCCAGATTGTGGATTATTCGTGCTAACACGTATATAGAAAGGAAAATGTCGTTTCAGCTAGAATTATAGAGGAGATGATAGGGGGTTATTGCTATTCATAGAGAGAACGCTGTTCGTTATCGTTATCCTACACTACTATTATTGTTGTTGGTTCTAATTGTGACAGGCTGCTCGATGCAGGTAGGAACATTTAAGCCGCAAATGCAAAGCGCTGCGCCTGTTGTCGTTACGGAGCCGCTGAGTGAAGTGGGACAAGGCGCTCCCGAAACAGACGCTTCCGAAACGGGTGAAACAGCGGCCAATGAAACTACGCCTGATGCTGCCGGCACATCCGATTCTGAGTCGACATCGGGGTCCGACAATGTCGCAGATACGGAGCCGACATCAGGATTCGACAGTGACGCAGAATCGGTGACACCGATTGAGCCGGATTCTGTCGTAACAAGCGTTACGCTTGCTGCCATTGGTGATGTGCTGATTCATCGCCCCATATATCGGGAAGCGGAGCAGAAGGATGGCACTTATGACTTTAGCTCTGTTTTTAAGCTGGTGAAGAACACGATGCTTCAGCCTGATCTGCTAATTGCGAATCAAGAGTCGATGATCGGCGGGAAAGCAATCGGGCTATCCACATATCCGACTTTCAATAGTCCACACGAGGTGGGCGATACGCTTAAGGATGTTGGTGTCGACTTCGTAACGTTAGCCAACAATCATACGTTGGACCGCGGAGAGAAGGCAATCCAGAGTGCGCTGAAGCATTGGGATGCGCTGGACATGCCTTACACAGGTGCCTTCAAGAACGAAGAGGACCGGTCCCGCATCCGTACCATTACTCGCAACGATATTACGTTCTCGGTACTTGCCTACACTTATGGAACGAATGGGATTCCCGTACCTAAGGGGAAGGACTACCTAGTCAACTTGATCGACATGAAGAAGATTGAAGCCGATGTGAAGCAGGCAAAGCAAATATCGGAAGTTGTTGTGGTGGCTATGCACTGGGGGACGGAGTATCAGGATTTCCCGAACAAGCAGCAGCAGCAATTGGCCCAGCAGCTTGCTGATTTAGGCGTCGATCTCGTTATTGGCAGCCATCCGCATGTGCTGCAGCCGCCGCAATGGGTGGAGGGGCAGGACGGTCATAAGACGTTCGTATGGTTCTCGCTCGGCAATTATATTTCATCCCAAGAAGGGACTAAGAAACAAATTGGCGGTATCGGGTACATCGATGTGGTTAAAACAACAGTAGGCGAACAATCCACAATCGAATTAACGAATCCCGGTTTTATGCCGACGTATGTCTATTACAAGAATTGGAGAGATTATCGGATTACGCCGCTGGAGCAGACGAAGAACAGCGAGCTTGCTCAGGCAGACAAGCAGTTCCAAGCAACGATGAAGCATATGAAGAGCAGCATGCCGGAATTATCGACGATTCATCCAACCGCATCATAAGGAAGGGGATAGCAACCGATGGAGCCAGTTACGATACCTGATTTATCGGCTAGGCCGTTTCAACTTACTGTTGAGCGTCATATGGAAGCATCGCCAGAGCGAATCTACCTCGCGTGGACGAAGCGGTTTGACTGCTGGTTCGCCGAGAAAGGAACGCTCATTATGCAGGGAGAGGCAGATACGGCATTTTTCTTCGAAACGGTGCATGAGACGAATCGACATCCGCATTATGGAAGGTTTCTGCGACTCGAGCCCGATCATCTCATTGAGCTGACATGGGTCACGGGAGCAGGCGGAACCAAAGGTGCTGAAACGATTGTAACGATTGAGCTTGAACGTACTGATACAGGCACGAATCTGCGTCTGACGCACGCAGGCTTCCCGGACGAAGAGTCTCGCAGCGGTCATGAACAGGCTTGGCCGTTCGTGCTCGAGCAGTTGGATCGGAAGCTGGCGAATTTGTAATATTATCAGCGTCAATTGGAAGGGCCCTCATGCGTAGGTAGGGCTCTTTTTTTGTGGAGCAAGGAGGGTGTGAGGGGGCACACCCATTCATATAGGTTACTATGCAATGCGATCTACCAATAACAATTCGACGCGGTGATGCCGACATATTAAGAGAGAAGATTTTCCAATGTAAATTGAGAAAGAGCAGCTGCGCAAGCATTCTACGTCAATTAGGCGGATGAATGATTCGCATCGTGAACATATGAACAGGCGGTGACGGTTAGTGAGGAAAATCGTAATAATAGCAGCCGTAGCATCAATGGCAGCACTAGGTACCTGGCAGCCACAGGCATCTGCGGCAAGCCCGGTCAAGACATCTGCGGCAGTGAATACGAAGATTGGCGTCATTATCGATGGCGAGGCACAAGTGTTCGATACGGCACCGGTTAATTTGAATGGCTCCGTGCTTGTCCCTATGCGGGCAATCTTCGAGAAGCTGAATGCGACGATGAGCTGGGATGGCAGCAAACAGCAGGTAACGGCAACGCGAGGGGATACCCGCATTGTACTAACGATTAACTCCAAGACGGCTTCCATTGGGTCGAAGACCGTAACACTCACGACGGCTCCGCAAATTGTTGGGGGCAGCACGATGGTTCCGCTTCGTATTGTCGGCGAGGCGTTGAATGCCGATGTGAAATGGGTCGCTTCGCAGCGCGCCGTCATCATTAATACGCAGACTTCGTCGGGGAGCAGCGAGCAGGCTGTTGACGATCAAGCGGAAACGCACATTCGAGCCCTTATTGAGGACAGTACCAATGCGTTGAGCCGCGAGGATGTGGACGGTTATATCCGGACCTATGCGAAGCAGGATGGATTGGAAGCGGAGATGAAGGCGTATTTTGCCCGGAATGACTATCGCTACCGAGTCGTCAGCATTGAGGATATTCAAGTAAATGGCAGTACGGCAACGGCAACCGTGACACGCATTGTAGAGGTAGTCGAACAGCCTTCGAACGGTCCGGCATTTGTATCTATACGTTCGCAGTCCGTGGGGCAGGTATCGCTCGTCCGCGTCAATGGGGAATGGAAAATCCAGGAATTCAAAGTCATCAAATCCGAATCGTTGTCGACAGAGGAAGATACGAAGCTGGCAGGTGAACTCTACGGGCTGATGAGCATGAATCTGTTATACCGCGGTCAAGAAAACAAACGGCTGATGCTGGAGTCGATGGACCCTGACAGCCCAGACTACAGCAAAGACTGGGACGCTGCATTTGCAGCCGAAGACCATTCGTATGAGCTATCGGCCTTTCAAGTAACGGAGAGCTCAGCTGATATTGCGAAGGCGGAGGCAACGATCATCCAGAAGAATGCGGAAGGCAACAATCAAGGCGTATGGATGATCGAGTTTCACCGAACGACCGCAGGCTGGAAAATTTACAGCCAGACATTGAAATCAGTATAGCGGCGATAACAGAACGCTATCTCATGCAGATTCAATAGTACGAGATGAAATGGTGTATATTAGAGCAGAGGCTGGATATCGCTGGCCGGTGAAGAAGTAACTGCATATAGACGGAAGGGGCTGTCCCGTCGGGCTGCCTCTTCTTGTTTGAATAAGACATGATCCCCTATTGACTTCGGTGGTGGTTATCTCATAATTAAAAGATATTGGAAGCACGCAAGGGAGGCGTACGGATGGGACTGTTTTCGTTTCTTAGAGGCCAGTTTGTTGAAGTAATCGAATGGGTGGAGGATACCGAGTCGCTCGTGTATCGTTTCCCGGCTTATGACAATGCCATCAAGATGGGAGCGCAGCTGACGGTTCGCGAGGGACAGGCGGCGATTTTCCTCAACGAAGGCACGATCGCAGACGTATTCACACCGGGCCGTTATGAGCTGAGCACGCAGAACATGCCGATTCTAACGGCGCTTCGTTCCTGGAAGCACGGATTCAATTCGCCGTTCAAGGCTGATATATACTTCGTGAAGACGACAATCGTTACAGACCAGAAGTGGGGCACGACGAATCCCGTTATTATGCGTGACAAGGAGTTCGGCATCGTCCGCGCGCGCGGCTTCGGCAACTACTCGTTCAAGGTGTATGATCCTGCTGCATTCATGAAGGGCATTCTCGGCTCGCATACGAGCTTCAACGCAGAACAGATCAGTGGTTTCTTCAAAACGATGATCGTGTCGGCAGTCAGCGATCTGATCGCGGAATCAACGATTCCGGTCATTGACCTGGCGATGCATTATGATGAACTAAGCACGCAGACGGCTCAGAAGCTGGCACCGCAGTTCGATGCGATCGGACTGGCGCTGATGGGCTTCGTCATTGAGAATATCTCGCTGCCGGATGAAGTGGAGAAGATGATCGACAAGCGGTCATCGATGAACATCGTCGGCAATCTCGACCAGTATATGAAGTTCCAGACGGCGGAGTCGATTCGCGACGCGGCGAACAATCCGGGCGGCGGCCTTGCAGGCGCTGGAGCAGGACTAGGCGCTGGCATGGCAATGGGGCAAATGATCAATCAGATGATGAACGGCGCTGCCCAGCAGCCGCAGCAGCAACAGGCTAACGGTGCAGCTGGGGCACAGGCAGGGCAGCAGCAACAGCAGGCACAGCCTGCGCGGAGCGGAAGCGGCGAGACTTGCAGCAGCTGCAGCCATACGCTCAGCGCGAACGATAAATTCTGCCCGGAATGCGGTGCGGCTCGTCCGGTTCGCAAGTTCTGCTCCGAATGCGGCGGCGAGCTGCAGTCGGGGGCGAAGTTCTGCTCCGGCTGCGGCACGAAAGTGTAGAGGTGGCTCGACATGGGAGAACATGAGCCGTCAACGGCCAAGGAGCCGATAGCGACTTTTCCGTGCCCGAGCTGCGGCGGCCAGATGCAGTTCGATACGGCGAGCCAAACGCTCAAATGCCGTTATTGCGGCAGCGAGAAACCGATTGAAGGCCGAACAGGGTCCGAGGAGCCGACGGAGTACGAGCTTGATTTTACCGATGAAGACAATGATGCGCTGAAGGATTGGGGAACGGAGCAGCAGGTGATCAAGTGCGGCAACTGCGGCGGCGAGATGCTGCTACCTGCAGGTCAGACGGCTGCGATATGCGGCTTCTGCGGTTCGCCCAAGGTGCTGCCGCAGGGCAATCCAGGCAGCATCCGACCCGAATCGGTCATTCCGTTCCATATTTCGAAGGAGCAGGCGACGGCATCATTCAACGCATGGCGGAAGAAACGATGGTTCATTCCGAATGCGTTCAAGAAGCAGTCGGTCAGCTCCAATCTGAACGGCATCTATGTGCCGTTCTGGACGTTCGACAGCGAGACGACGTCTTCTTATTCAGCCGAAGTTGGCGTGTACCATTATCGGACGGAGACGCGGACGCGTGTCGTTAACGGCAAGACAGAAACGTACACGGTGCAGGTTCGTTATACGGTATGGCATTGGACGAGCGGCACGCATGAGCATTTCTTCAACGATGTGCTTGTCCCTGCCTCCGGGCAGTACGATGGTGAATTGCTGCGCAAATTGAACGATTACCGGCTGGAGCAGCTTGCGCCCTATAAACCGGAGTACTTGAGCGGATTTATCGCGGAGCGGTATTCGCTCTCGCTCAAGGATGGATGGCGCGATGCGAAATCGCGTATCGATGGGGAATTGAACAGCGAGATTCGCCAGCGAATCGGAGGCGACGAGATTCGTCACCTAAGCATCGACACGACCTACTATGATCAGACCTATAAGCACATCCTGCTGCCCGTGTGGAATGCGAACTATCGCTACAACAATAAGACGTACCGCTACATGGTGAACGGCGAGACGGGCAGTGTATCGGGACGTGTACCACGCAGTCCTTGGAAAATTACATTCTTTGTGCTAGCCTGCCTCGCTGTCGCGGGGGTTATCGCTTATCTGTACGCACAGAGCCAAACCTAGCGCATCTTCGACAAAATAAAGCCTCTATCCTTCATTTGGATAGGGCTTTTTGCATATTTGCACACAGGCAGGGCAGGGGGTAATTTGTCCACCCTTAATCGGTCGAGACGGCAGCGTTGGAGGGATTGGAGTCGCTCTCGACGCCAATCCCATACCGTGCCAGCGCCTTGGAAGAGGACTCCAGCATACGCCGCTTCAAATAATCATCTTCCACGACACGGATGCGAAGACCGAGAAAGCGGATTTTGGACAGCAGAAACTCGCCTTCGTCAGCAGGATAAGTAACCTGAATGTGGTACCGATCGGCCTGCTCGTCATAGCTGACCGTCTTGTCGAAGCACGAGAACGCATAGAGGATGCGAGATAACTCCTCGTTATAGTTACGTATCACCTCGATAACGGCTTGCTGCTTCCGTTTGGCGAGCAGTTCGGCAGCGCGGCGATGGAGTGCTGCTGAGCGTTCAGCGTCCAGTTCAACCTTATTAGCCGCGACAATATTGTCCAGCTTGGTCGCCATCAGCATGCGGCCGCGTGTGCTGTACCAGAGCAGGTACCATTCCCGTTTCACCATGCTGTATTCGAGCTTGAGCGGAAAGCTGTGCTGCTGCCGTTCGCTGCCGTTTTTGAGCCGGTAGGAGATATGGCAGCCGTGACGCTGCGCAATGATGCGCCTAAGGGGACGCAGCAACGGGTGGTACACATGCTTCTCCCGGCTCTTCGCTTTCTCGATAATGATGCCGCGAACATCGGTTGATGCTTCGTCCGCAAGCAGTCCACGCAGTTTGCCGAGCGTATCCGAGGTGAAGGCATTGTCCGCCGACGGATCGGCAAGCAGCGTCTTCAGCCAAGTGCGCTCCTGCGCAGTCAGCGCGAAGGCATTCGACTCATCGAGCCGCGAGAGCATTTGGTAGTTAAATATTTTCTCGAACGGGTTCATAATGGGCCTGAATCTCCTTCCACTCCGCAATAAACTCCTTGCGCAGCCATGCCGGCTGGAGCACCTCACAGCTGGAGCCGAAGCTTCTGAGCCACGGCTTTATTTCATAGATCCCGTTGACCATAATCTCATAGAGGAACGACTCGTCGGACTCCTCGGTAATCGTCCCCCATTGACCTTGCGCTTCGACACGATCCCGAATGAAGTTAGGGCCAGACGGATTAAAGAATCTCGCCACAACCTTAATCGGACGCAGTGTATCCACGACCCAGCTGTGCGCCATTTGCCGCTCGACTGCGCTTAAGTGCCGCTCGAACACTTCCTCCGGCACAGCCTCGCCTTCCTCGATCTGCGTAATGCCTTCCATCCGAAATTTCGCAATGGCATTCCGCTTCGTATGTCCAATCAGGTACCAGCGCCCATACTGGTGGTCATAGATAACGCGAATCGGGAGGAGCGGCTGCGGCTCGTTCTGCTCTTCGCGCTCGAACATCGGATTCGTATTCTTGGCCGAGTAATTCTTTCCTTTGCGAGGGGCATGGTATATAAAATGCAGCCAGCGCCGCTCGCGGATCGCGCGATGAATCGTGTGCAGATGCGCCTCGTCAAGAATGCGCGAGTGGTAGTGGTACTTATATAGATGCGTCTCAGCTGCCGCTGAATCGAAGCCGCGCTTGCGCAAGGCCTTCTTCAGCGTATCGCGAAGCAGATAGCCCTGCACGGAAGGCACCTGCGTGTTCGCCATTACGTCGACGAAATCATATAGATCAAGCAGCTCGTCATCCGACAGCTCGTTGATCAGCCCGTTCGCCGCCGTGTAGCGGTAGGGACGGCTCTCCGAAGCGCGGACGATGACGCCGACCTCTTCGAGATATTTGAGATCGCCGCGGATCGTTTTCTCGTCCGGGCTTGCATAGTCGGTCGGCATCATCCCGCTGCAGTAGTCGAGCAGTTCTTTGGCGGTGAGGGATTGCTCCTGCAGTGCGGTCAATATGGCAGCGAGCCGAACGCTCTCCGACTCCTTCACCGACTTGGCTCGGAAGAGGAACAGCAGCAGCGGATCGGCCGACTCGTAGTAATTGTAGCGCAGCCCGTCGGACAGCTCCGTCTCCTGCTCGGGGGACAGCGGCTGCTTAAGCGAGCTTAGCATTTCTTTCAGATAGCGCATCGTCTTGTCGTAGGTATGTACGGAGATGCCCAGCCGTGCCGCAAATTGCTGCCGGTTATAGGCGCCGCCTGCGAGCGCCAACAGACGGAGCAGCTGTACCTCTTTGTCAAAGCTTTCTCGGGCCACTGTCCATTCCCCCTCTTCCTGTCCGGACTCTAAGTGTAATGGCTCCATTGTAACAAGCCCGTCAACTGGGGGAAATGGAAAGTTTTTTGCTATTCAACTTGCATCGCCATACTTGCGCCCTGTTCGCGAAGGTGGAATTCGGAGACAATCAGGTTGTGAAGTTGAGGCCGAGAGGTCGAGACGCACGAATCGTTGAGGCGCTAGAAAGGGTTACTTCGATCTGGCTCAGTTGGTTCGACTCCAACACGGTTCCTTTCCGTCTCTTTCCTCAACGATTGATACCTATAAGAAATTGAACGAGGCGCTAGAGAGGGCTGCTCCTAACCAACTTATTGCGGGCGAGTGCTCCGCGACGCCTTCTCGCACCTTTCCTCGCTCTTTATTTTTCCTAGAGAATGCATGTTTCGATATAAAGGGGGTTATACCGATGAGCATCGCTAAAAAATTGTTTTCTGTTATGAAGCCTACTATGACGAACCGCGAAGGCTTCCCAGCTTATATTCTTTCTGCAGAGGAACAGTACGTACAGACGCTGGTGACGAATACGATGGGCAATACGTTCTATGCAGACCAGCAGGAGCTGCTGCGGGAGGCGGAGGCGCTGCACTGCGAGATGGCAGAGCGCAATCCGCAGTTTATGGCCAAGGCGCTCGTATTCGCTCGCAATGAGGGATACATGCGGCTGCAGCCGTTATTCGGCCTGGCGGTGCTGTCGGTATATCGCCCGGACTTGTTCAGCCAGATTTTTCTCCAAGTGGTGCGTATTCCTTCGGATCTGTCAGACTTCCTGACGATCTTAAGCGGTATGGGACGAGGGCAGGGCGGTAGAGCCGTTAAGCGTCAAGTCAACCGGTTCCTTGCGAATGTAACCGAGTATTGGGCGATCAAATATAACGGCCGCGGCCGCGGTTACAGCCTTGGCGATGCCATTGCGACGGCGCATCCGAAGCCAGTTGATCGCAAGCAGCAGGCGCTGTTCCGTTACTTGCGCGGCCAAGAAGCGGATTTATCGCTGATACCGCAAGTAGAGGCTTTGGAATATTTGAAGCGCGCCAAGACTCAAGTGGAGCAGGTGTATTGGATTGAAGCAGGACGGCTGCCGCATGAGGTTGTTACGGGCGCCATCAAACCGACGAAGCTGGTATGGGAGCAGTTGATGGAGCAAATGCCGACCTTCGCGCTGCTTCGGAATTTGAACGCGCTGGACCGTGCGGGCGTATTGGAGGATCGTTACTGCGTCGATCGGATTGTTGATCGGCTGACGGATCCGCGTGCCCTTGCGAAGTCGCGCATACTGCCATTCCGGTTCGCAGCTGCATACCGGCAGGTTAAGCATTGGGCTGTCCGCGACGCGCTGCGAGAAGCAGTCGAGTACACGTTCTCGAATCTGCCTGACCTGGAGGGCCGAACAGCGATTTTCCTTGATATCTCGGGCTCGATGGACGGGCAATATTTGCAGATTGGCTCTATCTTCGCGCTTGCGTTATATAAGAAAACACAAGGCAATTCGTTATTCTGGCTGTTTGATACGACCGTCGTGGACGCGCAGCCATCGCGGGTAGACAGCATTTTATCGCAGGCGGATCGGATTCGTGCTCGTGGCGGCACTGACACAGGAGCGCCTGTAAGGAAGCTGCTTGCCGAGCGGCAGCAGGTGGACCAGATCATCATCATTACAGATGAACAGCAGAACAGCAGCAGTCCGTTTTACGAGGCGTTGGCGAAATATCGGGCGAAGGTGAACCGTGATGTCAAAGCGTTCGTCATTGATATTGCGCCATATCGCAGCGGCATGGTGCCGGCGCAGGACGCGAATACCTTCTACATTTATGGCTGGAGCGACACAGTGCTGAGCTATATTGCACAAGCGACCAAAGGATACGGATCGATGGTGGAACGTATTGAAGCGATCGATCTGAAGACAGGAGGAAAGCACGATGACAGCGGAAGCGATAAGAAATGAGATCATCGAGCAATTACGGCGGATCGAGCAGGAAGAGCAGGTCCGCATTCTATATGCATGTGAATCAGGCAGTCGAGCGTGGGGGTTCCCGTCGCAGGATAGCGACTACGATGTGAGGTTCATTTATGTACGCCGTCCAGAGTGGTATCTGTCGATTCGGGAAGGGAGAGACGTCATCGAGCGCCCGATCAGCGACCAGCTCGACATCAGCGGCTGGGATCTGCGCAAGGCGCTTGGCTTGTACCGCAAGTCGAACCCGCCGCTGCTCGAATGGCTTCAATCGCCTATTCGCTATGCGGAGCCGTATCATACAGCGGACCAGCTTCGTACGCTGTCGGCGCAAGCCTTCTCGCCGAAGGCGTGCATGTTTCACTACTTGCATATGGCGCGCGGCAATTTCCGCACGTACCTGCAAGGCGAGCAGGTGAGGATTAAGAAATATTTCTACGTTCTGCGTCCTATACTCGCATGCGAGTGGATCGATCAGCTTGGGGAGATGCCGCCAATGGCGTTCGACAAGCTGGTAGAGCGTCTGCTGCCAAGACAGGGTGCACTGTGGCACGAGGTAGAGCAGCTGCTGGAACGGAAGAAGTCGGGCGAGGAGCTCGATTACGAGCCGCGCCAGGAAGCGATTCATGCATATATTGCGGAACAGCTGCCTTCACTAGAGAAGCGTGCGCAGACGTTAAAGGCAGCGGATTCGCCGATCGATGAACAGCTGGATCGCGTGTTTATAGAGGCGCTGCAAGAAGTGTGGGGGCTCGTGCTTCCTTAAAGGTCAACCACAATGGAGTAGGCGTGATCACCCGCAATGGCCAGCGTTCACGCCTTCTTGGCCTTGTTATTTAATCCCTCATAATCTTGCTGCGCTTAATAATGGATGCCCTACAAATTCAATGCGGTAAATGACCTTCACTGGGAGAGTCCTCCCAAACGATCATCGGCGGGCGGCGGGTAACCGAGCTGGCGGGCCATGGAGACGATTTGCCCCTTGTGATGACACTCATGCGTGATGGTATGCGTGAATAGAAGCAGAGGCGAGGCCGTATGCGGATCGTCCTGCCAGGCGACGGGGTGCACGATCGGCTCAAGCCAATGATCGCCGCAGTTGTCCAAGAATCGCTGCACCGTATCGTCTACCTCTGCATACAGCTTGCGGACTGAATGAACATCCGCGCGTTCGATCTCTTCGCCGGTCGTATCGCGGTGCTCGTGGGGCGGCCGTCGGAAGGCGAACGATCCAAGCCAGAGACGGTAGCTGTCTGCAACGTGAATATGCGTTCGCAGTATCGAGCCTTGGCCGAATGCGGGGAGCTTCTGATGCAGGAGAGGGGGAGGGATTTGCTCCAGAAAAGCAAATAGGTTGTCCCTTGCAGATTTGATCCAATCATATTGCTGCCGCAGCACTTCGATCATCGGAGAGTCCTCCTTATCATTTGCCATCATTTGCCATAGGATATGTAATTTGATCCCGATTCCGATTACCCTTCTAACAAGACTTATGTAACGAGCTTCAACCAGATTATTCAAGGAAAAAGGTGATAAATATGAAACTAGCAGAAGCACTCGTATTCCGCGCAGACAGCTATAAGAAAATCGCGCAGCTCAAGCAGCGGCTGGAGCGTGTCGTCAAGGTTCAGGAAGGCGAGACCCCGGCGGAGGATCCGCAGGCTCTTATAACGGAGCTGGAGAGCACCTTGCTCGAGCAGACGAACTGGATTCGTTTAATCAATAGAACGAATGCCGTCACGCCGTTCGCGAACGATATGACGATCGCGGACGCGCTGGCAGAGCGTGATCGATTGATGCAGCAGCGCAAGCTGCTTAGCGATATTCTAGAACAGGCGTCCATTCGCCAAGATCGCTTCAGCCGGTCAGAGGTCAGGTATGAACGGACCATTGATGTAGCAGCCATTCAGAAGAAGATTGACGAGTTGTCCAAGTCGTATCGAGAGCTTGATTTTCGCGTACAAGAGATGAACTGGAAGACGGATTTGATCGAAGACTAGTCGCGATGGTAGCCCATTTTCAGTCGAGGCGAGCACAACCCGCCAACGGGTAAGTTGGACCTTCGAAATAGATGCAGGGCCATGTCTATACCAATGACGAATTAGCCCAGTATTGTAACGAGAGTGCGCTTAGCACAGAAGTAATGTGTACCGCTTAATGTAACGACCATGTGCTGATCGACGGAGATGGGTGAGGGTGGGTAAGGGGCTGCGACTAGGTCTGACGGATGTAAATTAGACGAATTTAAGTTGAATTCGGGTCATACTCGATTAAACTTTATTTCCTTATCGGCTATAATTCATATAAAATATGGATGATAGGCATTCCCAAGTGCTAAGGTGATGGAGGAGTAGAGTAATGGCATTGAAGAACGTATCGAGAAAAATGGCAGCGGTTACATTGATGGTTAGCCTTCTTGTCAGTCTGTTTACGTTATCGATGCCGAATAAGGCTGGAGCGGCCCAAGCCGATAGCAGCGCCGGCAGCAAGATGCAGCAGTACGCAGCGGCCATGCAGCCTGGCTGGAACTTGGCGAACACATTCGACGCGCCGGGCTCGGAGACGGCCTGGGGCAATCCTGTCGTGACGAAGGAGCTCATTGATGCGCTTGTTGCGCAGGGCTATCGGAGCATTCGGATTCCGATCACATGGGAAGGACGGATCGGCAGCGAGCCCGACTATAAGCTGGACGAAGCATTCATGAAGCGAATTCAGGAGGTCATCGACTGGTCGCTTGATGCAGGGCTATATGTCATGATCAACCTCCACCATGATTCCAACTGGGTATTCCATATGACAACAGATCACGATGGGGTATTGAACCGTTACAATGCGGTATGGAAGCAGATCTCGGCCTATTTTCGCGACTATCCCGACAAGCTGATGTTCGAGAGCATCAATGAACCGAGATTCTCCGACGATTGGAACGAGGACACGCCGGAATATTTTGCGCTGCTGGATGAGCTTAATATGTCATTCTTCAATATCGTGCGCAAGTCCGGCGGGAACAACAAGGAACGGCCGCTGGTCATTCCATCGATTACAGCCAATCATTCGCAGCCTAGGCTGGATGAGCTGTATAAGACGATGACGAAGATGGACGATTCGAACCTGATCGCAACGATTCACTACTATGGCTTCTATCCGTTCAGTGTGAATATGGGGGGGGCAACGACCTTCGATGAGACGGCACGCACCGATGTGGAGCAGTCGTTCGACCGGGCGTACCATACGTTTGTCGAGAAGGGTATTCCGGTTGTCGTAGGTGAATTCGGATTGCTTGGCTTCGATAAATCGGTCGAAACGATTGAGCATGGCGAAATATTGAAGTACTTGGAGTACCTGACGTATTACGCGAAGCAGCGGCAGCTGACGCTTATGCTATGGGATAACGGGCAGCATTTGGACCGAAACAATTTCACTTGGAAAAATCCTGATTTCTATCAAGTCATGCACGAAGGGCTCGCGAATCGTTCATCCAATGCGGCTTCCGATCGGGTATATGTAAAGCAGGGTGAGCCGGTGAAGGATGCCGCCATTCCCATGAACTTAAACGGCAACACGCTGACCGCGATTCGAGCAGGCGATCGTGAGTTAACGGCAGGGACCGACTATTTGCTGAACGGCGATCAATTGACACTGACCGCTGCGCTGCTGCAATCGCTGTTGACTGCCGGACAGCTTGGCGAGAACGCTGTGCTGACATGCACGTTCTCAGCGGGAGCGGAGTGGAGCTTCCATGTGATTCAGTATGATACACCGCAGGTGCGTAGTGTCGAGGCCACTCGCGCGATGTTCATTATTCCGACGACCTTCAACGGCGACAGCCTGGCAACGATGGAGTCCGTATATGCGACGGGCGGAATTGCAGGGCCCGATGACTGGACGCAGTACAAGGAATTCGGCAAGTCGTTCGAGCCCGATGAAGCATACAATTACATTACGCTGAACAAAGTGTTTTTTGATCAGGTGAAGGACGGCGAGGTGCTGCTCAAGCTTCACTTCTGGAGCGGGACGATCATCGATTATAAGCTCATTGTTGATGGTCAGAAAGTAACAGGTGTGGCTCCGAATGGTGAGGCGGCTGCTGCTGAAGCAGCGCCTGCAGAACAAGTAGAGACGGCTGCTGTAAATGCGGCGGATGTGGCATCTGCGCCGGAGCAATCGATTGCGGCTTCCTCTGATTCCGATGAGCGAGACACGACGGGGCAGGCTGAGGCACTATGGTTCAGCGCGGGGGGCATTGTTCTTGTTGTTGCTGTTCTTGGTGTGGCGTTATTGCTCCACCGAAGAGGAATGTTCCGCTCCTAATAGGGAGGATGTTGAAGAGAGCTGCGGCCAATGCGCGTGGATAAGTGCGCTGGTTGCAGCTCTTTTTTTGGGGGCACGCAGTGTCCGTTATTGTACCTTGTGAGCGAATACGCTGGGAATAGGAATAAGGAGTCAGCGACCGTAGTTGGTTGCTGGCTCTTTATTTGTAGGTGCAGAAGTGCACCTACATCGCGGCTGCGCGGCCCAGGGGAGGGACGTAGGTGCAGAAGTGCACCTACGGGAGGCCGGTGCGGCCGAGGGGAGCGATGTAGGTGCAGAAATGCACCTACGGGAGGGCGGCGCGGCCGAGGGGAGCGACGTAGGTGCAGAAGTGCACTTACGGGAGGGCGGTGCGGCCCAGGGGAGCGACGTAGGTGCAGAAGTGCACCTACGGGAGGCCAGCGCGGCCGAGAGGAGCGATGTAGGTGCAGAAGTGCACCTACGAGGGTGCGGC
>Ga0065721_10048847_pt1 | contig 72127 bp, 63 predicted proteins | sample Mesricmetagenome_FD_59108 | JGI IMG/M metagenome (GOLD analysis project Ga0065721, IMG submission 59108) | Mesophilic microbial community from rice straw/compost enrichment Sample: eDNA_1 v2 (version 2) | ecosystem: Engineered > Solid waste > Grass > Composting > Bioreactor | place: USA: Davis...
CCGCCGCTGCGGGAGCGGCGGGACGACGTGCCTCTGCTCTTCCGCCACTTCCTGGCGCTGGCGGCCGCACGCCAGGGCAGGGCGGCTCCCGCGCTCGACCCGTCATTCCAGGAGAGGCTCCAGCAGCAGGACTGGCCCGGGAACGTGCGCGAATTGCGCAATGCGGCCGAGCGGTATCTCCTCGGCCTGGATGACGACGAGGCGCCGCAGGCCGGGGCTGGGGCCCACGAGATGCTGACCCTCGAACAGCAGATGGAGATCGCTGAGCGGCGCGTGCTCGACGAGACCCTCGCGCGCCTGGGAGGGCGCATCGGCGCCACCGCCGAAGCGCTCGGGATCACGCGCAAGACCCTCTATCTGAAGATGCGCAAATACGATCTCGGCCGCGCGGGCGAGCTTGAGGAGTGATGTTACGGTTCTGACCCATCGGTCGGGGCCGACGTTACGGTTCTTTCCCTCCGCTTATGGGCCACGGGCGGGCGCCGTACCCGGCGCCATTCTCGGGCGATCGGAAAAACGATCTGGCATGGTTCTTGCATGAAGCATCGGTGGCCGCCTCCGGGCGGGCCCAACATAGAGCCATCACGTTGGAGGAAACTGATGCTTCGCCATTCCGCCGCCGCCGCGGCGCTCATCGTCGGCGCTGCCCTGTTTACGGGGACCGCCTTCGCCCAGTCCGGCAAGGTCACGGTCGTGACCTCGTTCTCGAAGGACGTGACCGATCCGTTCAAGCAGGCTTTCGAGAAAGCGCATCCGGGCGTGACCCTGGACGTGCAAAACCGGAACACCAATGCGGGCGTGAAATTCGTCGAGGAGACGAAAGCCAACAATCAGGTCGACGTCTTCTGGGCCTCGGCACCGGATGCCTTCGAGGTTCTCAAGGGCAAGAGCCTGCTGCAGAAATACAAGCCGAAGGCGGAAGGCATTCCGGACAAGATCGGCTCCTATCCGATCAACGACCCGGAGAACTTCTATTCGGGCTTCGCAGCCTCGGGCTACGGCATCATGTGGAACGACCGCTATGCCAAGGCCAACAAGCTGCCTGAGCCCAAGGACTGGCAGGACCTCGCCAAGCCCGTCTATCACGACCACGTCGCCATGGCGGCGCCGTCTCGCTCCGGCACCACCCACCTGACCGTGGAGACGATTCTCCAGGGCGAAGGCTGGGACAAGGGCTGGCGGACCCTTAAGGAAGTGTCCGGCAATTTCAGCCAGATCACGGAACGCTCCTTCGGCGTGCCGGAGGCGGTCAATTCGGGGCAGGTCGGCTTCGGCATCGTGATCGACTTCTTCGCCTTCTCGTCCCAGGCCTCGGGCTTCCCGGTGAAGTTCGTCTATCCGACCGTCACGACCATCGTGCCGGCGAACGTCGCCGTGATCGCCAATGCGCCGAACAAGGCCGGGGCCGAGGCTTTCGTCGATTATCTGGTCTCGCCCGCCGGGCAGGAGGTGCTGCTCGAGCCGAGCATCCGCCGTCTGCCGGTCAACCCGGCCGTCTACGCCAAGGCTCCGGCGGATTATCCCAATCCCTTCAAGGACCCGTCCCTCGGCGCCCGGGTGAAGTTCGACGTGGACGTGTCGGAGAAGCGCACCAACGTCGTCGACGTTCTCTACGATCAGACCGTCACGTTCCAGCTCGACGCCCTCAAGGCGGCCACCAAGGCGATCCACGACGCCGAGGCGGCTCTCGCCAAGAAGGACAATGCCGACGCCAAGGCCCTGGTGAAGGAGGCGCGCGACCTGGTGGCCGCCATGCCGATCACCGAGCAGCAGGCCTCCTCGCCGGAAATCGCCGGAGCCTTCACGGGCGGCAAGCAGAAGGGCGCGCGTCAGGCCGAGCTCGAGCAGCAATGGGCCGCCTTCGCCAAGGAGCATTACCAGCAGGCTCAGGCCAAGGCCGAGCAGGCGCTGAAGCTCGCACGCTGATCGGACCCGCTTGATCGGACCTTGGGCGGCTCGCCGCGGCGAGCCGCCCGCAGCATTCCCTTATCGGATTTAGGAGAGCGTTCATGGCCGGCGCCACGACGGCCGGACGCGCGCATGCGCCGTCCGCGTCTCACAGGCAGTTCTTCAGGACATCGGCGACGCCGGGGCAGATCGCCCTTGCGCTCGGAATCGCCGCCTTCCTCGTCTTGTTCCTCGTCATCCCGGTCGGAACGGTGATCTACGTCGCCTTCACCGAAAAGGGGACCGGCGGGTTCACCCTCGTCAACTTCCTGGACTTCGCCCGGACGGACCTGTTCATCCGGTCGTTCTGGAACTCGTTCTATGCGTCCGCGATGTCGGTCGTCGTCGCGTCCATTTTCGCGCTGCCGCTCGCTTACATCACGACGCGCTTCGAGTTCCGGGGCGCCATGATCATTCAGACGCTGGGTTTCCTGCCGCTGATCATGCCGCCCTTCGTCGGCGCCGTCGCGATGCTGCTCCTGTTCGGGCGCAACGGCACCGTGAACCTCTTTCTCGACGACTGGTTCGGCTTCAAGATTCCCTTCATGGAAGGACTGAACGGCGTCATCTTCGTCCAGGCCGTCCATTATTTCCCGTTCATCCTGATCAACCTCTCGGCCGCCCTGCGCAATATCGACCGATCCATGGAGGAGGCGGCGCAGAATCTCGGCAGCTCAGGCTTTCGGCTGTTCCGCCGCATCGTCTTCCCGCTCGCCATGCCCGGCTACATCGCGGGCGCGTCGCTGGTCTTCGTGAAGGTGTTCGACGATCTCGCGACGCCGCTGCTCCTGAACGTCAAGGATATGCTGGCGCCGCAGGCCTATCTGCGAGTCACGTCGATCGGCATCGCGGACCCGATGGGATATGTGATCTCGGTCGTGCTCATCTGCATGTCGATCCTGGCCATGTGGATCTCGGCGCGCGCCATGCGCGGCAAGGATTATGCCACCGTGCAGCGCGGCGGCGGCGGTCTGGCGAAACGCCAGATGCGTCCCTGGGAGAGTGCGCTCGCCTATGCGGCGGTCCTGATCATCCTGCTGCTGGTCCTGGCGCCCCATATCGGGCTGCTGCTTCTCTCGTTCGCGACCATCTGGTCCTTCAGCCCGCTGCCGGACGGCTTCACCCTGGCCCATTACGGGCGCGTGTTCGGCGAGAGCTTCATTTACGTGAAGAACACGTTCATCTATGCATCCCTGGCGGGGCTGATCGATGTCGTTCTCGGCACGGCCATTGCGTATCTGGTGCTGCGGACCCGGCTCGTCGGCCGCGAATGGCTCGACTGGGCGGCGACCGCCGCCCTGGCGATCCCGGGTGTGGTGCTCGGCATCGGCTATCTCCGTACCTTCTACGGTGTGCAGCTTCCCGACGGTACGCCGCTGGCCGCTTTGTGGATCATGATCGTGCTGGCGCTGGCGATCCGGCGTCTGCCTTACGCCCTGCGGGCCTGCTACGCGGCCCTGCAGCAGATCTCGGTCTCGCTCGAGGAGGCGGCCGAGAACCTCGGCGCCACGAAGACGCGCACCATCCGCCGGATCGTCCTGCCTCTGATGACCGGCGGCATCCTGGCCGGCTTCGTCACGAGCTTCGCGACGGCGGCCGTGGAGCTCTCGGCGACGCTGATGCTCGTCCAGTCGAACGCGGACGCACCGCTCGCCTACGGCCTCTACGTGTTCATGCAGTCGGCGGCCGGGCGAGGGCCTGGGGCCGCGCTGGGCGTCATCGCGGTCCTGCTCGTCGCGCTATGCACCTTCGCGTCCCACCTGATCATCGAGAAAAGCCAGAAGGCCAAGACGGCCGGACACTGACGGCGTCACGAGAACGAGGAAACGAGACCCATGAACCAGCCTCTTCCCGCTACGGCCCTCGGGGCCAATGCCGTGGACGTCGATATCCGCAATGTCGACCTGTCCTACGGCACCAACCATGTCCTCAAGGGCATCAATCTGCATATCCGGCCGGGCGAATTCTTCGCCTTCCTCGGCCCGTCGGGATGCGGAAAAACCACTCTCCTGCGCCTGATCGCAGGCTTCAACCATGCCGATGGCGGTGAGGTCCTGGTCGGCGGGCAGGACGTCTCGCGCCTGCCCCCCTGGAAGCGCGATGTCGGGATGGTCTTCCAGTCCTATGCCCTGTGGCCCCACATGACGGTCAGGCGCAACGTCGCCTTCGGCCTCGAGGAGCGGAAGGTGCCGCGGGCCGAGATCGACAGGCGCGTTGCCGCTGCCCTGGAACTCGTCGGGCTCGGCCACCTGGCGGACCGGCGTCCCTCGCAGCTCTCCGGCGGCCAGCAGCAGCGGGTCGCTGTCGCCCGCACCATCGCGATCGAGCCGAAGGTGCTGCTCCTCGACGAGCCCCTGTCCAACCTCGACGCCAAGATGCGCGTCCAGGTGCGGCGGGAGCTGCGCGACCTGCAGCAGCGGCTGGGGCTGACGACGATCTTCGTCACCCATGACCAGGAAGAGGCCAACACCATCTGCGACCGCATCGCGGTCATGAACGACGGCATCGTGCAGCAGGTCGGCACGCCCATGGAGCTCTACGAGAAGCCCACCAACCTGTTCGTTGCAAACTTCCTCGGCACCGCCAACATCCTGCCGGGGCGCGTGCTGCGCGAGGCGGGGGAGCGCTTCTTCGACATCGAGGGAGGCGTGCGCCTGCCGATCCCGGCTCATGTGATGGTCCCGGAGGGCGCGAAGCTCGTCTTCCGGCCCCAGCACGCATCGCTGGGGCGGGACCGGCCGAGCGACGTCTGGCTGCCCGGGACCATCGTGCACAGCGAGTTCCTCGGCGCGACGCTCCGCTACGGCGTCAGGATCGGCACCGCGGAGGTCTCCATCGACACGCCGTTCCAGACGGGGGATGCCCTCCATCAGCCGGGCGCCTCGGTCGATGTCGGCTTGTCCCTGCGTTCAGCGCTCTGGCTCGCGGCCTGAGACCGGGATATCCAGGTCCGGACCCTGCCGCAGGCCGTGGGGGCGGAGTAATCCGCCTTTCGGCCGCGGCACCCTTTTCATGAATCGGTTCAAGATCATTCCATGACTTCGCTGAAAGCCATCATCTTCGATCTCGACGGAACCCTCGTCGACAGCGCGCGCGATCTTCAGGATGCGGCGAATGCCCTCCTGGCCGAACAGGGCCTGCGGACGATCAGCCTCGATGAGCTCAAGGCGATGGTCGGCGACGGGGTCGTGAAGCTCGTCGAGCGCGCCCTCGCGGCGACGGGCGGGGACCTGTCGCGCCTGCCAGTGCTCGCCGCCCGTTTCCTCGAGATCTACGAGGCCGATGCGGCCCGCCATACGGAGGCCTATCCGGGCGTGCCCGAGACGCTGGAAGGCCTGAAGCGCCTGGGGCTCTCCCTGGCGGTCGTCACCAACAAGCCCTATGCGGCGACGATCGACATTCTCGAAACCCTCGGCCTGCGCAGATTCTTCGGCGCTGTCGTCGGAGGCGATACGTTGCCCGAGCGCAAGCCCCATCCGGCCCCGATCCTGGCCGCGCTGGAGCGGCTGGGCGTGGCGCCCGAGGCGGCTCTCATGGTGGGAGACAATTATCACGACGTGCAGGCGGCCCGCGCGGCCGGGGCCCGCGCGGTCGCGGTGACCTACGGCTACAGTCACAAGCCGCATGCGGAACTCGGCGCCGACAGGCTCATCGACACGATGCCGGAGCTTCTGCCGGTCGTCGAAAACGCCGTTGCGGCCTGATGCCTCCCCGAAGAACCCTCGCTATATCCACTCCGGAACCACGAATATGAAACTCATCCTGGTGCGGCACGGCGAGACCGTCTGGAATGCCGAGCGTCGCCTTCAGGGGCATGCGGATGCGCCCCTTTCGGAGCGCGGCGTGGACCAGGCCCGACGTGCGGCGCGGTTCTTTGCCGACGGGCCGGCCCCGGGCCTCGTGGTAACGTCGGACCTGAGCCGCGCACGCCGGACGGCCGAGCTACTGGGATTTTCCGACGTCACGACCGACGAGCGCCTGCGCGAGATGGATCTCGGAGACTGGACGGGACGCCTGATCGACGAGATTGAGGCCTCCGAAAGAGGCGCCTATCGCGAATGGCGGCTCGGCTCCTACACGCCGCCACAGGGAGAGACGTGGCGCCAGTTTCGCGACCGGATCGGGGCCGCGATCGACGAGGCCCTTCGCGCGCAGGACGGCGACATCGTCATGGTCGCGCATGAGGGTGTGGTGCGCGCAGCCTGCGACATCCTCGTCGGGCTGCCGCCGTCCAGCATGTCGCCCGTGGCGCCAGCCGCCATCACGATCTTCGACATCAATCGCGCAGCCCATCCGCACCGGGCGCGGCTCGTGGCGCACAATATCGCGCCGATGCCGGGCGACCTGAGGTCGCGCGGGCTGGACCATTCCGCCGTTTAGCCTGCCTCCGCATAGGGCAAATCGTCCTCAATCGTCAGCATCGTTCGGAACCTTGGCGTTACGAAGCGGTTCTCTGCTCGAACCTCAAAGGAGAATACGATGCGCTCATTCATGATCGCCTTCACGGCCCTCACCGTTCTCGGCGGAGCCGCCTATGCCCAGACAACTCCTGCCGCGCCGGCCCCGGCCACCAGCGCTGTCCAGGTTCCGCAGGACGCCATCATGAGCGGCCAGCTGGACGATCTGGACCTTCGCAACAGTGCCAACGACAAGGTCGGTGAGATCGAGGATGCGGTGATCAGCCAGGGCCGGGTTGTTGGATATGTGATCTCGGTCGGAGGCTTCCTTGGCGTCGGCGACCGGAACATCGTCGTCGATCCGGGCATGGTCAACGTGAGCTACAACGAGAACGACAAGAAGTGGCGCGCAACCATCAACGCCACGAAGGAGCAGCTCCAGGCCATTCCAGAGTTCAAGTACGAAGGACGTTGGAAGGACTGACGAGCTTTCTGCCTACTCCACGGAGGTAGGAAGAAAATGGACACGGCTCGCTCCTGCGGGAGGCGCCCTTTCCTCGATTATATCGTAGGAGCGGCAACCAATGGTGCGTCACGCTCCCGCTTTGGCATCCGGGATGGACAAAGCCTTGGCCTTCGACGGGGGCGGTTCATGCAGTGCGCGCTGTTCCTTGGCGTAGCGGACGAGTGCTCCGAACCGGTAAATGCCGTGGACGAACTTGCTGTAGGGCATAGTGATGAAGAAGCCGAACACGAAGCCCATGTGCAGTGCAAGCATCGTCCCCATCGCGGGCGTCGCCCGCAGAACCAGCAGGAGCAGACCGGTGATGCTCACCAGGAACAGCATCACGGTGAAGGCCATCTCCATGCTGCGCCCGTTCTCGTCCCTCAAGGCCGGATCGCGCTTGAACTTCGCCCAGATGAGGCCCGCCGGGCCAACGACGAGCCCGATCCCGCCGAGCGTTCCGAGAACGACAGGGAGATCGTACCAGGGGTATGGCGCCTGCAGGCCGAGCAGGTAGTGATAGAGCGTCGCCGTGCTGGTCGCTGCCAGGCAGAGGAAGAAGCCATAGAAGGTCAGGTGGTGATAGAACCGGCGGCGGTCGGTCGGCCGGTCATCCTCGTTGAAGCACCCGGATCCTCCGCCATCGAGGTAGCGCAAAGCCATGGTGTCCTTCATCGCCTGCCACACCGAGACGCCATTGGTCACCGTCTCCCGGGTCTCGCCGATGTCGCGCCAGAACATGCGAAAGCCCATGATCAGGGCTGCAATCGCATAGAAGAATGCGGCGCCGAATATGCCCGCCATCGCATTGTGGGACATGATTCGATAGAACGCGCCGGGCCCGGTCTGCACCCCGAACATCACGGCCGGATCGTTGATCGCCACCAGGGCGAAGAGGAAGATGCCGACGCTGAGGGCCGCAATGAGGCTGATCGCCAGGCCATTGCGTTCGAAAAGCGGCGCCAATGCTCGCGGCCAGACATATGATTTGTAGGATTCGTTGCGGACTTTCGCCAGTGTCTGCGGGACATTGACGTTGAACTCGTGTGGCGGAGAGAACTGGCAATCCGTGTAGCAGGCGCCGCAGCTATGGCAGAGATTGGCCAGGTAGTTGAGATCACCGTCCGTAAAGGCGCGCCGCAACTCCATCGCCGGGAACACGGCGCAAAGTCCCTCGCAGTAGCGGCAGGAGTTGCAGACCGTCATCAAACGGTCGGCTTCTTCAAGAGCTTTAGTTGCGTGCATTTTTCGCCGCCTCTCGTCCAGCGATCCGTCCGAAGACGCTGCCGATGGTCATTCCGATACCGGCAGCGTACCCTTTGCCGAGCACATTCCCGGCCATGATCTCTCCCGCGGCGAACATGTTGGACGCGGGTTTGCCGTCCGCCATGATCATCCGAGCTTCCTTGTTCACCCGCGTCCCCAGATAGGTGAAGGTGATGCCCGGGCGGACCGGGTAGGCATAAAAGGGCGCATTGCGGATCGGCCGCGCCCAGTGACTTTTCGGGGGCGTAAGTCCTTCCGTCCGGCAATCATCCAGGATCGTGTGATCGAAGGTTCCAGGACGCACGACCTTGTTGAAGGTTTCGACCGTGGTCTCAAGCGTCTGTGGATCAAGCCCGAGCTTTCCGGCGAGTTCGGCGATGCTGCCCGCCTCTATGGGAGGGTAGAGCGACGGCATGAACATCTCGAGGGAGGGGGCATCGAAGATGATATAGGCGATCTGGTCAGGCTGGGCTGCAACGAGACGGCCCCAGATTGCGTAACGCTTCGGCCAGATATCCTCGCCCTCGTCATAGAAGCGCTCGGCGTTCTTATTCACCACGATGCCGAAGACGACGCAGTCGAGCCGCGTGATGATGCCACCGTCGAATTTGGGTGCGCGCGCATCGATTGCGACGGCGTGGCACTGGGTGGGATCACCGATCTTCTGCACACCCTTGTCCAGCAGCATCTTGAGCATGGAGCCCCGGTTGTAGGGCGTGCCGCGAATGAGAAAGTTCTCGGCGACATCGCCCCAGTACTGCTTCAGCCACTCGATATTGGCCTCAAAGCCGCCTGCGGCTGCGACCAGGGTCGCCGCGTGAATCTCATGCCGCCGCCCACCATGGTCGACGACCGCGGACAGGAACATGCCGTCCCGGATCTCCAGATCGACGACCTCCGCGTCGTACAGGGCATCGACCCCCAAACGCTCCGCCGTGAGGTAGAGCGCATTCAGCATCGCTCGTCCTCCTCCCAGAAAGAACGAGTTCGTGCGGCCGAGGCTGAGTGTTCCGCCGAGCGAGGGCTGCCAGCGCACCCCCTGTTCGGCGATCCAGGTTAGAATTTCCTTGGACTCGCGGATCATGTGACGAGCAAGCTCCTCGTCGGTCTGCCCGCCTGTCACACGCAGCAGATCCTCCCAGAACTCCTCCTCCGTATAAGGACCGGTCAGAATCTCGGTGGCCGTGTCGTGAGCACAGCGCATGTTGCGCGTGTGGCGCGTATTGCCGCCGCGGTAGAACTTGGGAGCAGCCTCGAGCACCAACACGGAAGCTCCGGAGCGACGGGCACTGATGGCCGCACAAAGAGCGGCGTTTCCGCCGCCGACTACAAGGACGTCGTACCTGCGTGTCAATTCAGCCGGGATAGCCTCAGTCTGCTTTTCGGAGCGTGGGGTCACTTTCACCTGCTCCTGTGGAAAGTCCCTCGAGACCACGGTTCCCACCTTCATCTCTCCAATCCCCGGCATACCTGTCGGAGCTTCGGCTGACGCAGGCCCGAAGCGGATCCTTGCTTTTCGAACTTGGCTTGCGGGCTGGGAAGCAGCGCCGCAGCGTTGGCCAGGCGCCAAATGCATCACCGAGGATGATGCCTGTCCGGCTGCCCACCGACAGCGTCAGCGGTGGAGCTTGCCATTCTCCAGGTTGCCGTGGCGTATGATTTGAACTTTGAACACCTTTGTATGCACAAATATCCAAGTGCATTTTCTAGTCAACCCCGATTATCTGATGCCTCGTGGAATTGACTGTACCGTCAGGATCGCGGATAGCTTCAACCTGCTCACGAACGAAAATCGGTTGACTGAAATTTACTGGGCAGCGAGGTATTCAAGTCGCGCTGTCAGGCTCTTCATGTCGGCGTTTTCCGCCCAGCCGGCGCGTGCCAGGACCATCATCAGCTGCTGCACGCCGGAGACGGCGCATCGATCCCGTCCCTAATGTGATATTCGGGCGTTGGCCAGCCGACCCTTACCGAGAACGTGCTATCCTAGGGTTCATGGAACCGGAGGGGGTTCGCACCCGTCCTTCCCTCGCTGGAGGGAAGGACGCCTCTGGCCGCGCCAATTGCAGGGCCAGAGGTTCTGAGATCAGTATCCGCTTTCTGCGAGCAGGCGGCTGGTTTCGCGGAGTTGGTGACGGATCCGATTCATACGGCGCAGCAGGCCGACGCGCGTGAACCGGTAGGTGTCGCTGTCATTCGAAAGCTTGCTGAGTGTGAGCGCCGGGCTCAATGAGGGTAAGGCGCGACTCCCCAGCGCCGGATCGTGATGGAAGTCCGATCCGGACTGATACAGCACCGGGTTCAGCAGTCGAGAAATGCGCAGGAAGAGCCTGTTCATCCGAGCACTTTCGTTTTTGTCGATTGCTTGTTTGCTGGCGCTCGCACGCAGCGCCTCAAGTCTTGCCTTGAGTAAACGTGTCTCTTCGGTGAGTTCGGCAATCGGCAGGTGCTCACCTGCTGCCTCTTCGAACTCCCGCAGACTGTCGAGGTAATCGCCCGCAATCGCAGCGGGGTCAAAAGGCAGGACATCGGCAGTCGAGAGGCCCAGGAGGATCGTCGCGTAGAGCCTCGCATCCTGGCTGAGCACCTCCGGTGAGTATTTGTCGAAGGTCTCGTGCTCCGAATGCCACCACCAGGCACCACCCGAGCCACCGACGTTGAGATCGCGGTTCTCGTCTTCGGGAGTCAGCATCGAATAGACGGCCAGTGACGTGACGCCAACGCCCCAGAACGACTGATCGCCCGCGCGCGAGGGGCGGGTAGGGCTGACGTATTTGTCCTTGCGCTTGCCTAGTGCAAGCTGAGCGTTCGAGGAGTTGAGGGTGGTCCAGCCCGTAACGTCCTTGGTCGTCTTCTCGTTATAAGCAGAGAGTTCCGCCATCTGGTGACGCGGCACGTAGACCGTTGCGCCTTTCACACCAGGACTATCGATGTTGAAATAAGTGATCGCGTTCTCATGCAGGTCATGCCAGAAGGTGTCGGCATACCAAGTCGAGCCCGAATAGCGGGCATGGGAATGTCCCGGCCACCAGGCGAAACGCAGCCCGTGCCGAAGTTTGCCCTCGAACTGCTTCAGGACACGCGCAAGCTCCAGCACGCAGGCATCGCCCGTGATGTTGTCGGTCGAACCGTCGAACCACGAGCAGTAATGCGCACCGACCAGCGAGAACAGCGGCTCTTCGCCCTTGATCTCCGCTACCGGCAGGCGAACGCTGCGCCATCCTTCAAAAACATCCGTAACGATAGTCGCTTCAACCCGGCCCTTGGCCAGGTTGGCAAGGATACGATCGCCGTCCGTCTTGCTGATCGAGACGAGGTGCAGGCGCGGAATGTCCTTGGCCTGATCGAATTCGGGCGTCCCCCAGACCGGCGTGATGGTCATCTTGTGGCGCTGCTTGCCGGCGGACATGCAGATCATGCCCTTGGCTCCCTTGGCGGCGGCGGCGACCGAATTGCCGGGCGAGGGCAGCTTGGTGACGAGGACGATCTTGCCTGCGACGTCCTTGCCTTCATATTCGGCTTCGCTGCCCGATCCGACGAGAACAACCTCGGCCGTAAAGCCTCCCTCCGGCGTAGAGGTGCCGAAGGCGACACCGACGCAGGGCAGATCGTAGCCATCAGGGCCGCCGACCCGCAGCGCGGCCGAGCGCGGATAGGACAGGTAGGAATCGAAACGATGCACGACCGGCTCATAGCCGTACTCGCGCAGCTTACCTGTAATGTAGTCGCAGGCCTTTTCTTCTTCGTCAGAACCCGAGACTTTCTCTCCGAGTGAGCAGAGATAAGCCACGGTCTCGGTCAGGGCTTCGGGCGAGATCAGATCACGCGCGGCGGCCTGGAGAGCTTCGTTCATGGTATCGTTCCTATCGTGCGGGCGGGGAGTCAGGCGTCGAGCGAGCGCACGGCCAGCATCACCTTGCGGATGCCGGCGCCGGCCTCGATCATCTCATGGGCTGCGGCGACATCGTCGAAGGCGAATACGGCGGGTTCGGGAGCCTTCAGAAGATCTCGCGACAGCAAAGCGGAAATATCGCGCACGGCGGCGGCGCGGCGCTCCTCGGACAGGTACCGACCCTGCACGGTGTGAAGCGTAACGCCCTTGGCCGCTACGGCGTAGTAATCCACCTCCGGCTTGGGAACTCGGGTGGACGAGTAGCTGGCGATGATTCCATTCGTGCGGATCGCGCCGATATCTGCGGTAAGGTTCTCGCCCAGATCGACCTCGACGATCCGATCTACGCCCAAGCCGTCCGTGAGATCGCGTACCTTTGCGACGAAGTCCGGATCACGGTAATCCAGCACTTCGTCGGCGCCGCATGCACGAGCGATGTCGGCTTTCTCTGGAGTGCTGGCGGAAGCAATCACGCGCGCGCCGCTCCAGCGTGCGAACTGGATCGCGAACTGGCCGACGGCACCGGCGCCCGCATGCACGAGGACCCACTGGCCGGCAACTGTGCCGTCGCGCAGGACGGCCGTATGGGCCGTGATGGCGGGAACGCCCAGCGAGGCGCCGGTGCTGAGGGGAACGTGATCCGGAAGCGGCACTGCATGGGCGGCGTTCACCACGGCGAATTCGGCGGCCGTGCCGCCGCCGGGGCGAGCAATGTCTGCCCGAAAAGTCCAAACGCGTTGGCCTACGCGGGACGCCGGAACGCCGGCGCCGACTTTTTCGATAAATCCGGCCCCATCAGCATGAGGCACGACCTTGTCGGCATAGAGGGCCTTTCCGGTCCATCCGGAACGCGCCTTCACGTCATGCGGATTGGCCCCCGAGGCGTGGATGCGGACAAGCACCTGATTGGGGCCCGGCTCCGGTGTCGCCACCTCCCCCAGGATCATGACTTCGCGCGCAGGACCGTTCCGCTCGTACCAGGCCGCCTTCATCTCATCGCCTCTCTGGAGATTTGTTAGTTCGCTGTGTCCGCAGATGGATACAAATGTATACGAACAATACTCACGAAGCGTCTGCGCAGGCAACCTCTTTCTGGCACCTTCAGGAAACTGTTGATTTATGGAATGGCCGTCTGCCGGCAGGAGCGGCTCAGTCGTCGGCGGCGACTGTCCGGGTGTCCTGCCAGGAGGAGTCGAACATCATGTTCGCACGTGTCATATGGGCCTGGCGGATGTGCTTGCGGGCCAGGAGCTCTGCCAAGTCCTGGTCGCGGCTCTCGATGGCCTCCAGCATTGCCATATGCTCCTGCTTCGCGGTGGCGAGGCGCCCGGGCGCTTGGAAAGTCGTACCTGGCAGGAGTGCAAGCGAGTTCGCAAGCTGGTTCAGAGCCAAGGCAAGGTACTGATTATGCGCTGCATCATGGATCGCCTGATGAAAAACAGCGTTGAAATCGGCGTAGCGAGCAGGCTCGACGATGTTTGCCGAGGATTCCAGCGCCTGGCGTAAGATGATGAGCTCGTCCTTGGTGGCGAATTGCGCGGCCAGCCGCGCGGCAGCCCCTTCCAAGACCTCGCGCAGGGCATAGATCTCGCGTACTTGCTGTTTGCTGAGTTCGATCACCATCACGCCACGGGATGGCGCGATGGTGACAAGTCCTTCCGATATCAGGCGACGGATGGCATCGCGGATCGGGGTCCGGCTAACGTTGAGTTGCTGGGCCAGATCGGCTTCTAACAATCGCTGCCCCGGCTTTATTTCTCCGCGCCGAAGACCGGCGCGGATCTGATCATAGACGTAATCCGAGCGGGACTGCCCTGTGGTGTTCGCGTTTGCCGCACGTCCGGCCATGGTATTCAAGTCTCCCTAGTCAGACCTAACCGGTCTTCGCAGAATGGGTTAGGAGCACTTGTACATGGAGCCTCAGTTCTCCAAAAGGGACTTATTGATAAAGGCCGGGCGAGTGGATCAAAGATGCAACTCCAAGGCCTCATTGGCTGCGTCGAGGGCGTGAACCATCCGGTTGACGGCGCGAACGGCGCTGACCTTCTGGAATCGCCAGGCGTCCGAGCCTTTCGAATGACCGGATAATGCACGGACAGGTTGTAGAACCGGCCAGCCCGGCTGTGGCAGCGCGGGGTCGTGCACGAAACGGTCTCCCTTGGTTGAATCCATCGGCACAAGAGCGCGGGACACCTTGAGAATTGCGGTATTCATCGCAGCAAGGCCAGCCTCGTTTGCATCAGCAGCCTTGATTTTCAGCGCCTTCATGTTTTTGCACAACCGAATTGCCCCGTCCCGGACTTCGGACAGGTCAATCGCATTGCCCAGCTTATCAAGCTCCGCCAGGAGGTCGTCGGCGTGGATCGTATAGTCCAGCGGGACCAGTGGATCGGTCAGCAGGCGCCAGATGACATGGGCGAAAACCTTGGTGTCGCGAACGAGATTTGCCTCGTCGATCTTGTCGAGCGTGTCCTCGGCAGTGTGCCACCACCAGCCAAGGTGCATGTGGGCCTTTTCCCCAGGGGAGGGGGCATGGTGGCTGAGGCTGCCGAACATGGCCGGAATGCCGACGCCCCAGAAGGACTCATCGCCCTGACGGCCCAGGCGCTTGCCTGCATAGTCCTGGCCCGCCTCGGCCTTGATGGCATCGGTCGCGATCGCACGGAGTTCGGCGTTCGAGCCGCTGTTGGTCAGCACGTTGGCGCCCTTGCCGCCGGTCGAGTCCACGTTCACGTGGGCTACACAGCGTTTGTCGAGCTCTCGCCATTTCGCATCGGCATACCAAGCGGAGCCTGAATAGCGCCCGTGCGAGTGGCCCGACCAGAAGCACAGTCGCAGGCCTCGCTTCCATTCCTGGCGATGTGCCTGCGCGAGGCGGGCGACTTCGATGATGGTGGCATTGGCGGTGCCGTTATCCATCACGCCGTAATACCAGGTGTCTATGTGGCCAGAGAACATGACGAAGGAGGCGTCAGGGGCCGCATTCGGCGCATCCAACTCGGCGACGAGAAGCGGCGTCTCGGTCCATTTCGTGTCGACCTCGGCAAAGAGCGTAACGCCGCCAGTTTGGCCCGCTTTTATACGCTGCTTCAGCATTTCTCCGTCGGCACCCGATACAGTGACGATCACCGTGCTTGGCATCAGGTCGATCGTTTCCGCAGACGGGCTGCCCCAGACCGGTGAAATGCACATCTCGTGTAGCATGTCGCCGGGTGTAATGTGAATCTGGCCTGCAGCGCCGGCCTGCAAAGACAGCCAAGCCTGCGGCGGTTTTGCGATGCCTTCGATGACCAAGATTTTCCCCGCAAGGTCCTTACCTTTGAAGTCCTCGGCGGTGCCATTCCCTAGATAAACGAGTTCACCCGTGGTTCCGGTTGCCGGCGATTGGGCCGAGTGGGAGTGCGTGATGCAATCTAGAGTATTCCCGTCGACCTCGACACGCGCCTTGCCGGGGAGACTGATATAGGCCTCGTGCACGATCATTTCGGTGCGCCAGCCCATCTTGTCGAGCACCGACTGCACATAGTCGAAGCTTTCGCGCTCTTCCGGCGTACCCGAGAGCTTGACCCATTTCGCCAGAGAGCGAACGGTCTCCATCAAGGCGGCGCCGTCAACTTGAGCGGCCAGCGCAGTGGGTGAGGTCTGAGGCATCCCAATTTCCTTTTTTATGGTCCTGGAAGGCAGTGATAGCGGCTTGACAGCCTATATTGAATTCATTTGTATACATCGAGATGCATTCGATCAATATGACTCTGCGCCTGATTGGCAAAGCAGAGCGAGAATAAGGGTCGATGGAAGATGGCTGAGTTGGGCGGGGGGTCGGTAATGGGCTCTCCGGCGGCATACTCCATGTCGTGCCTGTAGCGCATTGGGGGTCGGACGAGGGGTTGGAGGCGTCTCCAGGTCTTCGTGCTGTGGGAGAGTTGACCACCGCCGCTGACTTGACTGTCAAAATGGAACTGCCTTGACGCCAAATTTCGTCTCTGAGGCGCAAGTGGCGTTCGACTGCGCAGTCATGCTTTGGGAGGAGCGTCCAGATGGAATTCACAATAACGTCGATAACCGTCCGGCTTTACGAGACGGTCTCACGCGATCCACTGACGACTTCGCTTCATGCAGGCGAGACGCGTCAGTCCTACGTCATCGTGAAACTTGTGACCGAAGGCGGCCATACGGGATATGGAGAGGCGCCTTCCGTGCCATTCATCACGGGGGAGACGACGGACGCGATGTTGATCGCACTGCGCGATCATCTCGCGCCTGTGCTGATCGGCCATGACATTCGCGATATGCGGGGCCTGCATGAGACGATGCGCCGGGTCTTCCCTCATGGCAACCGTGCCGCTTTCTCAGCGGTCGACATTGCCGCTCATGACGCACTCGGGCGCGCATTGGGCGTGCCCGTCTCGGTATTGCTCGGTGGTGTACCCAGGGGTTCTGTCGCGACATCCCGAGCCATTGGAACCGGGCCGGTGGCCGACATGGTTGCGGCCGCGCGGCGCAATATCGAGGCCGGATACACAACGATCAAGGTGAAGGTGGGGAGCGATGCGGACCAGGAACTTGCCGCACTCCGCGCCATTCGCGAGGAAAATGGCTCGGATTTCCGCCTGAAGATCGACGCCAATCAGGGATGGACCGCAGGCGAGGCTCTGCGCTTCCTCGACAGAGCCGCGCGCTACGACATCCTCCTGGTCGAGCAGCCTTTGGCCGCGGGCGATATCGCAGGCCATGCAGAGCTGCGACGCCGTTCAAGCATCCCGATCATGCTCGACGAGTCTATCCATGGGCCGGATGACGCGCTTCGCACCATTGCGGCCGGCGCTTGCGATTACATCAACATCAAGCTCCCAAAGGCTGGCGGTCTCTACCCCGCTGCGCAGATCGCAGCCATTGCGGCGGCGGCGGGAATTGTCTGCCAGATCGGCTCTCTCTCGACCACGATCGGTACGGCGGCCGCGATCCATCTGATCCACGCGCATCCGGTGATCGCCTTGCCCGAAATCAACTGGCCGGACCGCCTTGAGCAGAATCCGGCCGAGGGCTTCGTGCTGCAGCGCGGCTTTGCTTCGATCCCAGAGGGTGCGGGGTTAGGCGTGGCCGTCGCCATGGAAACAGACCAAGCCTCGGCCACGAGGCAGGTGGAAAGGGCATAGTATGCGACTTGAGACCGTAATGATCGAGATGCGGGACGGCGTGAAGCTGGCAACCGACATCTATTTGCCGGAGGGGGAGGGGCCATTCCCGGTCATTCTCGAGCGTACGCCATATGGTCGCAAGATTACCAGCCGCAGTGAACTGACACGCGATGAGTTTAAAGCGCGTGACCGCGCCGCCATTGCGGCTTTCTACGGCGAGCATGGCTATGGCCTGATCTATCAGGATGTCCGCGGCCGATACGACTCCGAAGGGCAGTTCACGAAATACGTGCACGAAGCCTACGACGGTTATGACACCTGCGCCTGGATCGTTCAGCAAAGCTGGAGCGATAGGCGGATCTGTACGCTCGGCCTCTCCTACGGTGGACATACGCAAGTTGCTCTAGGCTCCGTCAACGCCCCGGGCGTTGTGGCGCAGGCTGTAGATTCGGGCGGCTTCGCCAATGCCTGGAAGAATGGTGCTCGCTGCTTCGGCGCCTTCGAGTTGAAGCAGGTGACGTGGGCGCTGGCGCAGGCCATCATGTCGCCAGAAGCCAAGGCCGACCCAGTGATGAAGGCTGCCTTGGAGGCCGAGAACCTGCGGGACTGGTACCAGCGGCTGCCTTGGAAGCCCGGACACTCGCCACTGCGCCACCATCCCGATTATGAAGCCTATATCTTCGACGAATGGCGCCACGGGGCCTTCGACGATTACTGGCGCCAGCCGGGCCTGTGGGCCGAGGGCCATTACGAGACTTATGCACCGGCCTCGACCATTCAGATGTCGTCATGGTTGGACATCTATCCCTGGGGGCAGGCCGAGAACTATATGGGGCTCAAGAAAGCCGGCAAGGGCCGTCATTTCCTGATCCTCGGTCCCTGGACCCATGGCGATCGCTCGGTAACGGCCTTCGGCGATGTCGAATTCGGGCCTGATGCCACCATCGACTCCTGGTGTGGCGACTGGCGGACCTATCGTCTGCGCTTCTTCAACCACGTCATCAAAGGCAAGCCTTTCGACGAGCCGCCCGTTCGCGTGTTCGTGATGGGCGGAGGCAGTGGGCGGCGCAACGCCGATGGGCGGTTCGAACATGGCGGACACTGGTGCAGCCTTGCCGATTGGCCGGCGCCAGACACTGAGTTCTGCCATTATCACCTCCACGCTAACGGTGATCTGTCGACGGAGGCCCAGGCCGAAGAGATAGCATCGCTCAGCTATGATTTCGATCCATCGAAGCCGGTGCCGACCATCGGTCATGCGCTGAACCGTGAGGCAATCGTGGTTCCGGGTGGCATTTTCGATCAGGTCGAGTCCGAGAAGCTGCTGGGCTGCCAGGCACCTTATATTCCTCTGGCTTCCCGTAGCGACGTGCTCGCGTTCCAGTCCGAGCCGCTGAAGGAAGACGTGACGATCATCGGCCCGGTTACGGCCGAGCTCTGGGTGGAAACCGACGGCCCCGACACCGACTTCACGGTGAAGCTCCTGGACGTCTACCCGCCCAATGAGGACTATCCTCATGGCTATGCCATGTGGCTGACGGACGGGATCATGCGGCTTCGTTATGCCGAGGATCCGGAGAACCCGCGCCTGCGCAATCCAGGAGAGGTTACGCGGATCGAAGTGACGCTGCTGCCGACGGCAAATCTGTTCCGTGCCGGCCATCGCATCCGGGTCGACGTATCCTCGTCGAACTTTCCGAAGTTCGACGTCAATCCCAATACCGGCGAGCCCGAGGGAGAGGCGCGTCGGAAACGCGTGGCCGTCAATACAGTCTATCTCGACGCCTCGCGGCCCAGCTCGATCCGACTGCCGGTCGTGTCCAATTCTTCATCCTGACAATGACGCAAAAAGGAGCTGGGTTCGGCCAATTTCGTTTGACAGAGCCCAATCCGGATGCAACCGTATACAAATAAATACATAAAGTGCGGCATCCTGATCAGGTGAGGAACACCTGGCAGGGCACGGTAGCCTGAAGCTGGTACCTTTCCATCAGGGTCTTTAAGTAAGGGAGACATCAATGTTGCTGAGCCGATCCGCCCTTGCCGGGCTGGTTGCCACGGTGGCCGTGGCGTTCAGCGCGGCACCTGCCGCCTGGGCGCAAACTCTGGTCTATGGTCGTGGCACGGACTCGCTTTCGCTCGACCCCGCTATGGCCACGTCGAGCGAGGACTTCAAGGTCGCGGACTGGGTGTTCGACGGCCTCGTCCGCTTCGATGGGCCAACCACCAAGATCGCCCCGGCCCTGGCCGAGTCGTGGGAGCGCTCGGAAGACGGCCTGACCTGGACCTTCAAGCTGCGCAATGGCGTGAAGTTCCACGATGGGACGCCGTTCACGGCTGAGGCTGTGAAGGTGTCGTTCGAGCGCCAGTTCATCAAGGAGAACCCTTCCTACTCGCCGCGCTTCGTTCGCTGGGACGGTAAGCTTGGGGCGATGAAGTCGGTCGAAGTGGTCGACGATCACACCGTCAAACTGCACTTCTCGCTGCCGCAGCCGGCGCTGCTCTATAACCTTGCGATCTACCCCGCCTATATCGTCAACCCGAAGTCGATCGCCGGAAAGCCGGACGGGCTCGTGGAGCGGCCGGTGGGCACCGGTCCCTTCAAGTTCGTGCGCTGGGAAAAGAACAATCTGATCGAACTGGTTCGGAACGACGAGTATTGGGGGGAGGTGCCCAAGGTCGAGCGCGTGGTTCTGCGGGTCATTCCGGAGAATGATGTGCGTCTGCTTGCTCTGCAAAAGGGCGAAATCCACCTGACCGATGACGTACCGTTCAACCGGATCAACGACCTGAAGGCTGACAAGTCCCTGGACATCCAGACCATCGGTGCGGTCGGTTTCTCCGGAATCTGGCTGAACGTCGAGAAGGGTCCGCTGAAGGACATTCGCGTCCGCAAGGCGATCCAGAAGGCGATCAACAGAGAACGGGTCTACAAGGTCTCGTTCTTCGGTCTGGGCGAAATTGGCCAGCAGGCCATGCCCCCTGGTGAGCTCGGGCATTCGGAAAACCTGCCCAAGTATGACTACGATCCAAAGGGCGCCAAGGCACTCTTGGCCGAGGCCGGCTATCCGAATGGCTTCGAGCTGCAGTTCATGTCCTTCGCCAATCCGCGTCCATACTTCCCGTCGCCCACCGATGGTGTTGCGATCATCCAAGCGGATCTCAAGGCCGTAGGCATCAAGGCGACTGTCTCGATGGCGACCTGGGCTGACTGGATTACGCGCCGTCGTGCAGGCGATTTCGGAATAACGGTTGGCGGCTGGACGGCCTCGACTGTCGATCCCGAAGGCGTAATCTACCCGACCTTCCACTCGCAGTTCATCGGTGAGGATAACGCGTCGCGGTTCAAGAACCCGAAGGTTGACGCGCTGTTGGACAAGGCTCGCTCGACTTATGACGATGCCGAACGCCAGAAGCTTTATGCCGATGCGATGAATATCATCGCCGATGAGGCCGCCGCGGTCTTCCTCGTACACCCGGTTTACAGCCTTGGCGTTCGCTCCGAAGTGAAGGGCGTGTACCGCAACCCGGCAAACCAGGTTTACCTGAACAACGCCACGCTGAAGAAATGACGCGACAGATACGGGTCACTCCTTCGCCTGTGGACAACTCTCTGACGCCGGGCCTCGGGCCCGGCGGCTCCAGTCTTATGTCACATCTGCTCAACGAGAACATACAGGTGCACCGCGTGACGTCCCTTCAAATCCCCGAGAACAGCGCAGGAGCGGTGCCACTGCTGGAGATCCGCGGACTACGGCTTCATTTTCATACCAAGACGGGCCTAGTGCGTGCGCTGGAGGGGATCGATATCGATCTGGCACCAGGAGAGTGCCTCGGCATCGTCGGTGAGACGGGCAGCGGCAAAAGCATGACGGCCCGGGCTATCATGGGTCTTGTACCGCATCCTGGGCACATCGAGGGTGGTTCCATCAAGCTTGAGGGGCGAGAACTGGTCGGGCTCAACCAAAAGGAATGGCGCAAGATCCGCGGACGACAGATCTCGATGGTTTTTCAGGAAGCCAAGCGAGCTTTGGACCCGGTCTCCACCATCGGCAGCCAGATCATCGAGGCCGCCGTTCAGGCACAGGGCGTATCACAAGCCAAGGCTAGAGAGCTCGGAATCGCGACACTGGCCAAGGTTGGCTTGCCTGATCCTGCACGTATTATGGGCAGCTACTCCTTCGAACTGTCCGGCGGCATGGCGCAACGTGTGATGATCGCCGTCGCGATTGTCGGAGGATCGAAGCTCATCATCGCGGACGAACCGACCTCCGCGCTCGATGTATCCATTCAGGCGCAGATCCTGCGGCTGCTGCGCGACCTGCGCCGCGATCTGGGACCGGCCCTGATCCTCATTACGCACGATCTGGGAGTTGCGGCAGAGAACTGCGACCGCATTGCGGTGATGTATCTGGGGCAGATCGTCGAAATGGCGCCGGCACAGATGCTGTTCGGCAACCCGGTACATCCGTATACCTGTTCGCTTCTGGCCTCACTGCCATCGGCTGCGGAGCGCGGCAAACCGATTGGTCGTGCGACCCGCCATGTCCCGCCTCCTGTGGGCTATCGTTACTCCACACGCCGCATGCCGGACGGGTCCATCAGCCCTGAGATTTCCCACATGATTGAAGTCGAGCCGGGTCATTTCGTCGCCTGCTTGCCGGAATGAGCGAAGAACAAAGTTACCGAGGGCGCAATATGATTATGCAGACCTCCGCGGCACCGGCTGCGGCGACAACGCAAAACGACGAGGTTCTCGAGGCGCGGAATGTCTCGGTCAGCTTCCCCGTGCGTGGCCACAGCATCTGGTCCTTGAACCGTGGTCGCGAGATACCTGCTGTCCGTGCCGTGCAGGGCGTCAACCTTTCGGTCCGCCGGGGAGAAATGGTTGGCATCGCGGGGGAATCGGGTTGCGGGAAAAGCACGCTGGCGCGCACGTTCGTGCGGCTCCAGCCGGCGACCGGCGGCAGCGTGACCCTGAGCGGCACTCCCATCGACAACCTGCGTGCGCTTGACTTGCGCGAGCAGGTGCAAATGGTCTTTCAGGACCCTTACAACTCGCTGAACCCGCGCCGGACGGCCGGCACCATCATCATGGAGTCGCTGGTCGTTCACAACCGTGGTACCTCCGCCGAGCGGCGCAGGCTGGCGGTCCAGATGCTCGAGCGAGTAGGGCTGACGGAGGCTCACTTCGATCGTTACCCACATGAGTTCTCCGGTGGGCAGCGGCAGCGTATCGCCATCGCACGAGCGTTGATTCTCGATCCGAAGTTCCTTGTGCTCGATGAGCCGACCTCTGCTCTGGACGTTTCGGTACAGGCCAAGATCATCGCCTTGATCGAGGATCTGCGCCGTCACCTGCGGCTTGGCTGCCTCTTCATCTCGCACGACCTGAACCTGATCGGCTATCTCGTCGACCGTCTGGCCGTGATGTATCTGGGGCGTATCGTGGAGACCGGCCCGGTCGAGCGCATTTTTGCCAATCCCCTTCATCCCTATACGGTAGCTCTCATGGCGGCGACGCCAAAGCCTGTCGCAGGTGCGCAGACAGACCGCGCTCCGCTTGAAGGTGAGATCCCCTCGAACGTTCGCGTTCCAAAAGGGTGTCCGTTCCATACCCGTTGCGCCAAACGGATCGGAGAGATCTGCGATACGGTCCTGCCTGCGCCGCGAATGGTCGATGACCGTGAAGTGCGCTGCCACCTCTACAATGAGGCGCCGATCGCCCCTGCGCCGAACGGAGGCTTAGCATGAAGCGCGTCTTATCCACGGTCTTGTCGAGGCTGCTGAACAGCCTCGTCGTCCTGTTGCTCCTGTCGATCCTCGTCTTTGCCTTCATGCGGGCGATCCCGGGGGATCCGGTCGTCACCATGATGGGTGGCGAGAGTATCTCCCAGGAGGCCATCCACCGGCTGCGCGAAGAGATGGGCCTCAACCGGCCCTATTACGTCCAGTATCTCTCCTGGCTGGGCAATGTGGCTCACGGTGACTTCGGCCAAAGCCTGCAGAGCCGCGACCCGGTGCTGCCAATCTTGGTCGACCGACTGAAAGCTACGGCGGAGCTCGCCATTCTTGCGACGCTGCTCGGTTCGATTTTCGGGGTCGTCGCCGGCACCATTGCGGCGATCCGCAAAGGAAGCTGGTTCGACTCCGCGACCATGTTTCTGACCCTCTCGGGGATTTCCCTGCCCGTGTTCTGGTTCGGAATGATCCTCATCGTCGTCTTCTCGGTGTATTTCAATATTTTCCCGACAGGCGGCATGGTCTCCTACAGCACAGAGCTGACGCGGGTGACCGGGTTCGCTCTTCTGGACAGCATCCTTACGCTGAACAGAGAAGCCTTCATCGATGTGTTCTCACACATGGTTCTGCCGGCTGTCACGCTGGCGACCGCACCAGCCGCACTGATCGCACGAACGACCCGGGCCAGCGTGCTGGAGGTCATCAACGAAGATTATGTGAATGCGGGCCTCGCGCGTGGGCTGAGCTTCCCGATGGTGGTTGCTCGGCACGTCATGCGCAATGCCCTGATCCCTGTCGTCACCATCATCGGACTTGAGATCGGCGTCTATCTCGGCGGTTCGATCGTGACCGAGACGCTGTTCTCATGGCCCGGACTGGGCCGCCACATGATGCAGGCAATCCTGGCAAACGACTATCCGGTCGTTCAGGGAGCGATCATCATCTATGCGGTCATCATCGTCTTCGTAAACCTGATGGTCGATATCTCCTATGGCTTCATTGATCCGAGGGTGCGGCAATGACACATCAGACCATTGGTGCCGTACCGGCCGTGGGCGCAGGCGGAAAATCGTTCACGACGCAGCTGCGTATCGCCTTCTCGCGGCTGGCAGAACGCAAGAGCGCCATGTTCGGGCTGATCTTTCTCATACTGCTGGCGCTGCTCGCGATTTTTGCGCCCTTGATCGCACCCTATGAGGCGGACGAGTTCACCAGCGGCGTGCTGGTAGGGCCGAGCTGGGAACACCCCTTCGGCATCGACCAGATTGGGCGTGATGTCTTCTCGCGTGTTATTCTAGGCAGCCGCATTTCCTTGAGCGTGGGCTTCCTCGCTGTCAGTATCTCCTTGGTCTTCGGCGTGACGCTGGGCGTGTTGGCGGGCTATTATCGGGGCTGGCTCGACAATGCCTTCATGCGGCTGATGGATGTGGTGATGGCCATGCCATATGTGCTGCTGGCCGTCCTGATTGCTGCCGTGCTGGGGCCCTCGCTGCAGAACGGCATCATTGCCATCGGCATCGTTCGCATTCCGCGTTTCGCTCGTGTGGCCCGCGCTGCGACCATCGCTACGGCGAGGCTGCAATATGTCGAGGCCGCCCGCTGCATTGGGGCATCGGACAAGCGGATCATCCTGCGGGAAGTCATGCCGAACATACTCGGCCCGCTGGTGGTCTACTCCACCCTCTCATTGGGAGAGGCAATTCTTGCCGCGGCCGTTCTCAGCTTCCTTGGCCTCGGAGCACAGCCGCCGACACCGGAGTGGGGTGCGATGTTGCAGGAGGCGCAGCGCTATCTGACGACGGCTCCCTTCCTGTCGATCTTTCCGGGCCTCTTCGTCTTCGTGACGGTGCTGTCCTTCAACCTGCTCGGGGATGGCCTGCGCGACATTCTCGATCCAAAATCTCGTGGCTGATCGGCTCAAACTGGGAGGGAAAAATGAATTTCGAGAACAGGACTGTGGCGCTCACAGGCGCCGCATCCGGCTTCGGCCGTGCCATCGCCGAGGGCTTCTCTCGTATGGGGGCTCGGGTTTGGGGCTGCGATATCCAGCCTGAGGGACTCGCCCAGATTTCCACGCTCCCGCAAGTAACGACGGCTATCGTCGATTTGTCCGACCGTAAGGCGGCGGCGGCTTGGATTGCCGAGGTCGAGGCGCAGTCCGGCGGGCCGGTCGACGTGTTGGTGAACAATGCCGGAGGATCTCTCGGCACCCCTTTCCAGCCGATCGATGAAGTGAAGGACGAGTCTTGGGACCGCCTCTTCAACGTCAACGTCCATGCATCTTTCGTGACCAGCCGCGCCGCAGCCGCGGGCATGAAGCGCAATGGCAAGGGAGCCATCATCAATATCAGCTCGGGAGCGGGGTTGAAGCCTTCGCTCACCGGGGTGCAGGGATACTGCTCGTCCAAGCATGCGCTGGTCGGCCTGACTCGACAGCTCGCCGTCGAACTCGGGCCGCATGGCATCCGGGTGAACTCTGTGGCACCGGGTCTGGTGCTGACCGATGAGGCCAAGGTGCGCCGCTGGGAAGGCTATTCTCCCGAGAAACGTCAGGCCAAGCTCGCCCAGACTGCGCTGCGCCGCCTGGGTGAAGCTGATGACATTGCCAATGGCGTCTTCTGGCTGGCGTCCGATCTGTCGAAATACGTCACGGGGCAGGTGCTGTCGATCGACGGCGGCTCTCTCTGAACGGGAAGGTCACTTTTAGGAGGTTCCGGATGACCAACGATACGGCCGCACTGGCCCGATATAAGCCTGAGAAGATGCTGGAAGGCATCCGGTCCTGGGTCGAGATCGAAAGCCCTTCGTTGAATGCCGATCTGGTGAACCGGATGGCCGACAAGGTAGAGACCGACGCAAAGGCCGCAGGTGCCCGGGTCGAGCGAATTCCGGGTCGGGATGGCTGCGGCGATCACGTCTTCGTGCAATCCCCCTGGGGTGAACCCGACGAGAAGGGGATCCTCATTCTCAGCCACTACGACACGGTTCATCCGGAAGGGACCCTGGGCAGCGTTCTACCGTTCAGGGTCGAGGACGATCTCGCTTACGGGCCCGGCATTTCCGATATGAAGGGGGGAGCATATCTTGCTTTCTCGGCGCTGCGCGAACTGATTGCACGTGGCGCCCGTACGCCCTTGCCGATTCGCCATTTTTATGTCTCCGATGAGGAGATCGGCAGCCTCACGTCGCGTGAACGGATCGAGGAGGAGGCGAAGCGCGCCAAATACGTGCTCGTGACCGAACCCGCGCGTGACGGTGGACGTTGCGTGACGGCCCGCAAGGGAACCGCGCGTTTCGACATCACGATCCACGGCCGCGCCGCACATGCCGGCTCCCGCCATGTTCATGGGCGCAGTGCGATCAAGGAAATGGCGCGTCAGATTCTCGACCTGGAGGATATGACTGACTACGAAAGCGGCCTGACTGTGAATGTCGGCGTCGTCAGCGGCGGAACCCGCCCGAACGTTGTCGCCTATGAATGTAAGGCGGAGGTCGATATGCGCGTGCCCAACCCGGAAATTGCCGAAGCAGCTGTAGCAAAAGTGTTGAACCTCAAGCCCTATGATCCTGATTGCACCATTATGGTTACGGGCGGGCTCAATCGGCCGCCCTACGAGAAGCTCGCGGGCATCGCCGATCTCTACGAGACAGCAAAGGGGCTCGCTGCTGCATACGGCTTCGAGCTTGGCGATGTTCAGACTGGTGGCTGCAGTGACGGCAACTTCACGGCCAGCTATGCACCGACCCTGGATGGTCTTGGCGTGGACGGGCAGGGCAGCAGCCACAGCCACAGCGAGCGTCTGGTCGTTTCCACTATCCCCCATCGGGCCTTGCTGCTGGAGCGGCTGATGGCGACGCTTTCCTGATTCATTCACTCGGTTTGGCGGCAAGCCGCCGAACCGGGTTCGACCACCCCATCAGGCACCCTATTGCGGCAAAAGCGGCCACGGTCAGGAAACCAGGGCGGAAGGCTGCCAGCATTTCGTCGCGAATTTGTAGCGCCTGATCGGCCGGTAATTCCATCGCTCCACGCAGCGCCATCGCAAAGGCTTCAGCCGCACGTCCGTCTCCGGACTGGAGCGAGATGAAGATCACTGCGCCGACGAGCGAGGTGCCCAGGGATGCACCGAGCGTGCGTGAGAACTGGACCGTCGATGCCGCAACTCCAAGGTTTTCCGGTCCGGCGACGTATTGAACAGTCACCTGCAGAACGCCCATGACAGTTCCGACGCAGAGGGAAATCGCGAAGTAGAACATCGGCAATTGCCAAGTGCTCAGCGACGGTGAGCGCCAAGCAAAGATCAGCAAAAGCACCGTCAGGAGAGTGCCCCCGACTGAGGGAAATATCATGGTGCGCCCGGTCCTGCTGACCAGATGTCCGGTGATCATCGACGAGAGACCGACGCCCATAGTCAGCGTCAGGAGTAGGAGGCCGACCATGTTAGCATCGAGGCCGCGCGCTGCGATCAGGTAAAGCGGCGTGATGGCCACGAGCGAGACATAGGTCGCACCGTGACAGGCCGCGAAGCAGGCGCCGCGCCAGATTGCCGGATGCGACAGGACGGGCAGGGGAAAGAGCGGGCTTGCGGCCCGCTCCTCGCGCCGGCCGAGCAGGGTGAAGGTAACGGCGCCGCCACAGAGCAGGAACAGCATTGGGAACGGTGAGCCGCTCCGCGCGATCCCCTCGAGTTGCTGAACGGCGAGCAGGAGAAGAACCACTGTTGCGGCGAAAAAGATCAGGCCCGGTGCATCGAAATTAGCGACCGTGCCACGGCTCGGCACCTTCGGCAGCCGCAAGGTCAGCACCAGCGCGATCAAGGCCAATGGGATCGTCACTGCTAGGGCGAAGCGCCAGCCGAACTGGTGCGTCAGAAGTCCTCCGAGCATCGGTCCCGCAACGGTTGCCGTTGCATTGACGGCTGCCAGATAACCTTGATAGCTGCCGCGCTTGCGCAGCGGCACCATTTGGCCGATCAGGGCTTGGCTGAGGCTCATGAGCCCGCCGCCGCCGATTCCCTGAATGGCGCGGCCGAAAATGATGACGTTGACGTTCGTGGCCGTGATGACGATCGACACGCCCAGGATGACGAATGCCAGCGCGATCAGCATCATCTGGCGCCGCCCGATCAAGTCACCGAAGCGTCCATAGACCGGGGCGGCCAGGCTATTCATCATCAGGAACGCGACGACAATCCAGGTGATCAGCGTCACCTGTCCCAAATCCGCCGCGATGGCCGGCAGAGCGGTCGCGACGAGCGTCTGATCCGAAATTGCGATGAACATCGGCAGCATGATCGACGGGAAGACCCGTAGGAATAGCCGGCGCGACTCATCCGGGCTCGAGACTGGGGCTGGCTTCATAGGTTTTTCCGTCAAATGGGAGCCGCTGGACGGCGAAAGGCTGCCACCAGTCTTTGCATACATATGTACATTGACGTATCCAAAAGGCGGTGGCAAGTTCGAACGGTTGTTGGTCCTATCCATCAGGGCGGCTGCGATGATCCACGAATATGTCCATCTGAGTGTCCCTGCCCGACATCATGCCGAGGCATCGGAGCGGCTGACGGAGTATGTCGTGAAAGCCGCAGCAGGCGGGACTATGCTTGGTTGCTGGGCGACAGAGATTGGGGCGCTGAACCGGATCCTGCTGATGCGCGGCTACGAGACCGACGCGGAATTCATGGCCGAACGATGCCAATTGGCCATGTCGTCGGATCCGTTCCTTTGCGAAGGCCTGATGACCGGCTACTGCGCCGAGGCGTATCTGCCCTTCGACTGGCTCGAACCGGTGCCTGCGGGTCACCTCGGGCCATGCTATGAACTGCGGACCTATGACCTTCGGGTCGGGACGCTGCCGGTACTGATGGAGGCATGGAAGCGTAAGCTCCCGGCTCGCGCCGAGATGTCGCCGGTCATCACCGCAGGAACTGCGCTCGGCGGAGTGCCGCGTTTCGCTCATCTCTGGCCATATTCGAGTTTCGACGAACGGCTGCGGATACGCGCCGAGGCGGTCAAAGCTGGTATCTGGCCGCCGAACGCCTTTCCGGGAACCCTGCCGCTGCCGATGCAGACATTGATCTGTCTGCCGCTGCCGTGTTCACCGTTACAATAGGGGGGCAGGAATGAGCGATCCGATCCTTGTCTGGGGCGCTGGAGCCATCGGCGGCACCATCGGCGCCTTTCTCGCGCGTGCGGGGCACGAAGTCCATTTCGTCGATCTGGTGGAAGACCATGTGCGTGCCATCGAACAAAGTGGATTGCAGATCGATGGTCCTGTCGATGCCTTCTCGGTGCGCTGCCACGCGATGCTTCCTGGCGAGGTGAAGGGCCGCTATGGCCGCATCTTCCTGGCCGTGAAGGCTCAGCATACGGCAAGGGCGCTGGATGGGCTGATGCCGCATCTGGCTGACGACGGCTATGTCCTGTCCTGTCAGAACGGCATGAACGAGCCGCAGATCGCGGCAGTCGCCGGCGACAGACGGACAATGGGAGCTTTCGTGAATTTCGGCGCGGATTGGCAGGAGCCGGGCCGCATCTCCTTTGGCGGGCGCGGTGCCGTTGTTGTCGGAGAACTCGATGGTGCGCTCACATCCCGTGCGGTGGACCTTCACAACGCCCTGAAGGATTTCGAGCCGAACGCGGTTCTGACCGACAACATTTACGGCTACCTGTGGAGCAAGCTTGCCTGGGCGACCGTGCTGAAGGCCGAAGGGATCACGCAGGAGACCATCGTCGGCTTCCTCGCCGAGCCGCGTCTGCGGCCGCTGATCCGCTGGTTGATCCGCTCCGTTCTTGCGATCTCCCTCGCAGAGGGTGTGCGGCCTATGCCGTTCCAGTCCTTTGATCCGGCGGCCTTCCTGACGGGTAACGATGCCGATGCCGACGCCTGCATCGAGGCAATCATCGCAAGCCGAACGGGTTCGACCAAGCTCTACAGCGGTGTCTGGCGCGACATCATGGTCCGCCGGCGCCCGACCGAGGTGCCTTACCAACTCGGGCCGGTGGTCGAGATTGGACGTCGCCATGGCCTGCCCGTGGCGACGATCGCGGCTCTCATCGACCGAGTCCGGGCGGTCGAGGCTGGAGCTCCGGCCGATGGTATCGATCAGGCTCTTGCCCTGGCCGAGACTGCCGCGCAGGAAATGGCGCAGGTCATGTCCCGGTGATCCTCACGAAAGTGCAGCAACGTGGGGGTCAGGCATAACGATACTGTTTCAGGAGGGATGTTGATCTGAATCCGGCGGAATCAGGAAGAACGCCTTGATGTGCCCCATTCCCTTCAGGCTGATCGACCCGCGCGGTTCAAAGCTGTAGCGGCCGGCGAGGGCTTGTCGTGTTGTCTCGGAGACTTGTATCCGGTTCGGAAGGCTGTTCACCTCCAGTCGACTTGCCACGTTCACGGTGTCGCCCCAGACATCATAGATGAATTTGTGATGACCGATGATTCCCGCGACGACGGGACCCGTGTGGATGCCGATCCGGATCTGGAACGGTCTTTCCTCATACATCGTATTGATGTGCTGCAAGGCAGCCAGCATACCAAGCCCGAACCTCGCCATAATCTCCACGTGGTCGGATCGCGGCTCGGGCAGGCCCGTGGCTGCCATATAGGCATCGCCGATGGTCTTGATCTTCTCCACGCCTAACCGAAGAGCGAGAATGTCGAATTCGGAAAACAGTCGGTTGAGACACTCGACCAGCTGGGAAGGGGTCATCATCGCGGCCGCTGGCGTGAAGTCCACGATGTCGGCGAAGAGGATCGAGACCTCGTCGAAACGATCGGCGATGAAGGTCTCACCCGCGTTGAGACGCAGGACGACGGGATTGGGGAGAATGTTGCGCAGCAGGGCCTCGGAGCGTTCCTTCTCGGTTCTTAGCTGCGCCAGATATTCCTGCTCTCGATCATGCCACCGCTTGCGCTCGAGGCAGGCATTGATGCGAGCCCGCAGCAGGACGACGTTGAACGGTTTGGGCAGGTAATCGTCCGCACCAGCCTCGATGCAGCGGATGACGGCTTCCGTATCGCTCAGTCCCGAGATCATGATGACAGGAATGGACCGCCAGCGCTCGTCGGACTTCAACCGGTCCAGCACCTCGATCCCGTTCATGTCGGGCATGAGCAGGTCGAGGAGAATGACGTCGAAACCGTCCACCTCCAGGATCGCCAAGGCCTCCAATCCCGAGCCGGTCACGACGACTTCGTGGCCCTCATGGGTCAGCCGGCGGCACAGCAGGTCGCGGTTGCTGTTGTTGTCGTCGACCACGAGGATGCGCCCTGCCTCGTGAGGCTTCAGCTGGTCTCCATCAGGGCGGAGAGTTCGAAGAAGACCGACGATGGCATCCTCGGAGCTTGTGTCGCGATGGCCCTCTATGATGTCGCTCTGGTCCGCACCGTACTGGCTGAGATCCACGATCGCGTCGATGCGGCCGAGCAGGTTTCGGGCTTCGGCCAAGAGCTTCTCCAGGTCCGGCCGAAGCACCGCTGCGGAGAATGAACTGTCTAAGTCTTCGAGCACCAGCTCGCTATAGCCGATGATGGCGTTCAGCGGCGTGCGTAGATCGTGCCGGAGCTTGGCCGGGACATTGCCCGGATCGTCTGCGCCATTTCCCACGTCCGCTCGAATATCCGGGATCCGGTCGACGAGAACACTCAGCGCCCTGGCGGCAGCAAGGACCCGATGAAGGTGGGGCAGGACATCGTCAAGCCTCAGCCGCTCACCTTCCTCGATGATGATTTCCTGGTAGCCCAGGATCGCGCGCGCCGGCGTTACAAGGTCCTGCCAGAGTGCGGCGAGGGCGGCGCGTCGCTTGAGGTCCACATCGGTTCCGGTACTCGCCATCCGTCAAAGTCCCTCACCGGCAACGGGCGATCGTCAGCCTCTGTGCAAGAGGCGCTGCATTTTCTCCAGGAGCCGCTGCAGCTCGATAGGCTTCGTATCGTAATCGTCGCATCCGGCCGCCAGTGCCTTCTCCCGGTCCGCCGCCATGGCGTGAGCCGTCAGCGCGATGATTGGAATGGCGCGCGTCGCCGGGGCGGCCTTGAGGCGCCGGGTCGCCTCCCAGCCGTCGAGCACCGGCAGGCTCATGTCCATCAGCACCAGATCCGGGCGCTCCGATGCTGTCATCTCCACGCCATGCGCGCCGTCATGAGCGACCAGAACCTCGTGCCCCTGTCGGGTCAGCCGCCGGGAGAGCATGTCCCTGTTCAGCTCGTTGTCCTCAACAAGAAGGATCTTCGCCATGCTGCGAGCCTCGGCTGTTATAGTATGCTTGCACCTGTCGCGATCAGGTCGGTACCGGTCGAGAGGATGTGGAACGTGCGGCTTCGACCATGGCGCGCACGGCAGCAACGAGCTCCGTGCGACGGTAGGCCCCTTTCTGGAGAACGTCCATGGCATGGCCACGCAGCCATTCCAGCTCGTCCGTGGTCAAGTCCTTGGACGTGACGATGACGACGGGAATGTCGCGCCAGGTCGCGTCCTGACGCACCGCGCGCAGGACCTCGAAGCCGTCCATGCCGGGCATCATGAGATCGAGCAGCATGACGGCAGGCGTCGCCCGGGCAAGCTGCTGCAGTGCTTCGGTGCCGCTGGCGGCCTCGCGCACTGTCCAGTTTTCCTTGACGAGGGTGCGGCGCAGCACGTCCCGCGTCGCCTGGTCATCGTCCACGATCAGCACGTCCGGCGCGGCCTCGGCGCTCTTCACGCGGGCGAGGAGGCGCAACAACTCTTTCGGATTAATCGGTTTGGTCAGGTGCTCGGCAGCGCCCAGAGCAAATCCCATGTCGCGGTCGCCCAACGCCGTAATGAGGATGACCGGAATATCCCAGACGTCCAGATCGGTCTTGAGCAGCCGCAGAATGGTCCAGCCGTCGAGTTCCGGGTTAATCACGTCGAGGATGATGGCATCGGGCTTCTCTTCACGGGCCAGACGCAGACTGTCATCGGCACTCGTCGCCGCTACGATTCGATAGCCTTCCTGGGTCAGGGCCTGACCGAGCGCGTTCCTGGTGGCGTATTCGTCCTCCAGCAGCAGGACTGTGCCGGCTATGCACTCCTCCGGCGGCGAGGGATGGGGCTCCATCGCGGCTTTCGGGAAAGCGCCTGGAATCGTGATCGTGAAGGTTGAACCTTTGCCGTATTCGCTGGTCACTGTCACGTCGCCGCCGAGCATACGGCAGAAGTGCCGGGTAATGGCCAGCCCGAGTCCCGTCCCGCCATAGTTCCGCGTGATCGTTGCGTCGGCCTGGCTAAATGCCTCGAAGAGGCCTGTGACCTGGGTTGGCGTCATGCCGATTCCGGTATCCGAGACCGTAAACTCGAGATAGCCGCCATCCCCTCTGACAGGCCGCCTCGCCGTCAGCTTTATTCGGCCCTGCTTCGTAAATTTCGCGGCGTTGCTGAGCAGATTCAGCAGGATCTGCCGCACCTTCGTCTGGTCCGAATGCGCCGTTCCGAGGTCGGGATCGCAATGGACCTCGAACACGTTGCTGTTCTTGGCGATCAGCGGCTGCACGGTCGCGCTGACATCAGAGAGGAGAGCCGCAACATCGAAGTTCTCCAGAAAGAGATCCATTTTGCCCGCCTCGATCTTCGATACGTCAAGAATATCGTTGATCAGGCCGAGTAGATGTTTGCCGGCACCGCGGATCTTTTCGAGATCTGGCCTCAGCTCCGGCCGCACCAGATCTTCCGCCTCCTCGAGAAGGATCTCGCTATAGCCGATGATTGCGTTCAGCGGTGTCCTGAGCTCATGACTCATGCTCGCGAGGAAATCCGATTTCGCCTGGCTCGCACGAATTGCCTCGTCACGGGCCGCAGCGAGTTCGGTTGTGCGCTGCCGCACGAGCTCTTCAAGTTGGTTGTTCAGCTGCTGCAGCCGGACATTCGTCTCGTAGATCTCGCGGGTCTTTTCCTCGGCGATCGCCTCGGCGGCCTTTCGCGCCCGTCTCTCCCGCTCCAGGCGTCGTTCGAGCTGCTCGATCTGGCTCACGGTACCCTGTCCCGTCTGGTGATGAGAAACCGCGCGGCCGTTCCGGCCCCGTTCGAGAGATCCTCGATTTCGATATCGGCAGCCTCCTTGTAATGAGTGATGCAGCCGCGGATCAGACCCTCGGCAAGGGGAGCGAAGGGGCGCGTGGATCGATAGGTCAGGCGCAGGCGTCCGGGCTGGGACGTGTCACATTCGAAGGATGGCAGCTCCGCCTCGGGATAGAGTTTGCGCACCTCGACATGAATGTAGTCATGGATGAGTTCCAAAAAGCGGAAGGAAGAATTTATTCCTTCGAAATATTTGGGAAACAGGACATAGAAGCGCTCGAACATGTACACGCCAAACGAGCGCGTGAGTTCAGCGGCGCTGATGCCGGTCTCCTGGCTCAGGCAGGATACGAGCTTGATCAGTTCGTGATGATCGTAAGTTCCGACAGCCGTATACGCGCCTCCCGAAGGGAGTTTGGCGTTTTCGATGATGGTGTCGGTGAGTTCGGGCGAGAACTTGTTTTCGACCATCTCGAGAAATTCGGTGAAGACGATTCCCTTCATGGCCTGAAAGCCTGCGCTCCGCCGCTCTGTGGAGCCGACACCTCCCAGATGACAGGGACCTGCCATGCCCGGCCCATAAGATGACACCGATCAGGTATCTTGGGAAGAAATAATGGCGGAAACGTCGCCTGCGACGCTTGGGAATGCGTGCCAGATTGCAGCCTGAATGCCGTCTCCGCGTCCACGGCCAGCGGGGGCATGCTCATCCGGACTGGCGGAACAAGGTCGAGTGCTCTGAGCTTTCATGAGGAGGCGACGGCGGATGCCGCCGCGCGATCCGCATGCACCTGTCCTCACAAACTCGTCCGGAGCAACCGCGATGGTGCGCCCTGTCGGAATACGTTGGGCCATTGGCGATGTCTCGGCGCTGGGGTTCGAGGCGCTGCGCTTGTCCCTGTGGGGAGCGCATCGTCTCTTCGGGCCGGAGGCCCGGCTCGCCGTCTGCGTCAACACGGTGCCGCTGGACGAGGCGCAGCGCCGCACCGGCCCGGTGCCGGACAGCGTGGAATGGCGTGCCGTCACGGCCGGTCATATGCCGGCCGCCCTCCGGCGTTATCTGGACGGGTCGATGGCCGAGGGGGTAGCCTGGAAGCTCGCGCCCCTGCGCGTCTTCCCGGATCGCTATGAGCTGTCGCTCGACAATGACTGCATCCTGTGGGGCCTGCCGGAAGCCGTCGCCGCATGGCTTGCGGAGCCGAAACCGCGCTGCCTCATCGCGGCCGACGCCAAGCTGGCGCATGGCGCCTTCACGCATCTGACGCGGCCGGAGCCGCGCAATACGGGCATTCGCGGGCTGCCGCCCGGTTTCGACCTGGAAGCTGCGCTCCTGACGGTGCTGGAGGCGCATGGCGTGCCGCTGCGCTCGGAGCTCGACGAACAGGGATTGCAGGTCGTCGCGCTTGATCTCGGCCGCGAGGCGCATGTGGTGTCGACGGACGAGGTCACGATCTGCTCGCCGTTCTGGCCGCATCAGCCCCATCTCGGCCGGGCCGGAGCGCATTTCGTCGGCCTCAATGCCCGGGCGCTGCCGTGGCGCTATTACGAGCGGCCGGCGACCGAATGCGTTGTCGAGAACTGGAGGCGCCATCGGGCCACCCTGTACGAGCGGGTCGGGCTGCCGGTGCCGCAGGACGGTGGATGAACCTGGCCTTGAGGCCTTCCGCTCGGATCATCCCGATGCCTCGGCCGTTTCGCCCTGGGCGTAGCGCCGGGCGATGACGGCGCCCACGAGAATCTGGATCTGGTTGTAGAACATGATCGGCAGCACGATCATGCCGAAGCCGGGCGCTGCCCCGAACAGCACCTTTGCGAGGGGCAGGCCTGACGCGAGGCTTTTCTTCGACCCGCAGAAAACTGCCGCGATCTCGTCCTTTCGGGAAAAGCCGAGCCGGCGGGCCGCGAAGGCCGTGATGGCCAGAACGATCCCGAGGAGCACGAGGCAGAGCGCCGCCGCCAGGGCTACGCTGGCCGGTGGAAGGTGGGACCAGAGCCCGTCGACCACCGATTGCGAGAACGCCGCATAGACGATCAGCAGGATGATACCCTGGTCGAGCAGATTGATCCGGTGCTCGTACCGGGCCATGAAGCCGGCAAGCCAGGGGCGGGCCAGATGGCCGGCCACGAACGGAAGCAGGAGCTGCAGGACCACGTCGGTCAGAGCCTGGACAAGGTCGAACCCGCCCTCGACGGAGGCCCGCGTGAGCACGGACAGCAGCACGGGCGTCAGCAGCAGGCCGAACACGTTGGAGGCCGCGGAGCTGCAGATGGCCGCCGGCACGTTGCCTCTGGCCATGGCCGTGAACGCGATGGAGGAGGACACCGCCGAAGGCAGCGCCGAGAGATAGAGGAAGCCCAGCAGCAGATCCGGCGGGATCCATTGCGACGGCAGCGCCCCGAAGGGGATCGTCACCAGGGGAAACACCACGAACGTGATGGCGAAGATGAGCAGGTGCAGCCGCCACTGGACGAGCCCGTCGATCACCACCTCCCGTGGCAGGGCGGCGCCGTGGACGAAGAACAGCAGCGCAATTCCTAAGATGCCGAGATGGCCGAGGATCTCGGCGGCGGCGCCCTGCGCCGGTACGACGCTGGCAAGGGCCACGGCCGCCATGATCAGCAGGAGAAACGGGTCGATCTTGCGCATCGTCGAAGGTCCGCTCGGGTCGTCCGGACGCCTTCCGGCGACGGATCGGGGATGGAGGGTATCGGCCGCGCTATCATGACGGCCCCGGGCCTGCTACATAAAGGAAATTCGGATTGGTCTGAGAATTGGTCTGGAGCACCATGCCGGAAACTCGCATGACGATAGGAGATGCGGTTCGGCGGTTGCGCGCCCATCTGGGACGGCGGGCCTATAGGCCGCAGGACCGGCTGGAGCCGGAACGGGTCCTGGCCGCCCGGATCGGTTGCAGCCGCGCAACCCTGCGGGCGGCGCTCGACGTCCTTGAGAAGGAGGGGCTGATCTGGCGCCATGTGGGGCAGGGCACCTTCATGGGGCCGCGGCCCGCCTCCGAGCCGATCCGCCCGTCGGTTCTGGCCGAGCTGGCCTCTCCGGCGGACGTGCTCGAGGCACGGCTCCTGATCGAACCGCCCATCGCCGGGCTTGCGGCCCTGCGCGCAACGCCGCAGGACGTGGCGCTCCTGCGCGAATACGCGCTCAGGAGCAGCACAGCGCCGGACTGGCAGGCCTATGAGCAGGCGGACGATGCCTTCCACAAGGGGATCGCGCGGATCTCCGGCAATCCTCTGCTGATCGCCTTCCTCGACGTCCTGTCGTCGGTGCGCGGTCGTGCTCGGTGGCAGCGCCAGCACGACAGGGCCTTCCGCCAGGCGCGCAAGCGGGAATATGCGGCATAGCAGGGCCGCATGCACGGCGCCATCGTGGATGCCATCGCGGACCGTAATCCCGCTGCGGCGGAAGACGCGATGGCAGACCATCTCAGGGCCATCCAGGCGATCATGGGGACGCACGCGTCGGTACCTGCCCAGGAAGAAGCGTCCCGACCGGTACCCCCGTGAGGAGCGAAAGCCTCTACTCCGCCTTGGCCTGCAGCTTGCCCCGGAGATCCTTGACCTGATCGGCCGTCACGGCCGGGGCGGTATTCCCCCAGCTGTTGCGGATATAGGTCGCCACGGCCGCGACCTGCTCGTCCGAGAGCTTCCAATTGAAGGCCGGCATCGAGAGGGGAGTCGGACGGGCATCCGTCGGAACGGAGCGGGCTCCTTCCAGGATGACGCGGACCACGGAGGTCGGGTCGCCCTGCTGGGCGTTGGCATTGCCCTTCAGGGGCGGAAAGAAGTGCGGCACGCCCTCGCCGGAGGTGCGGTGGCAGGCTGCGCACTGGTCCACATAGATCGCCTCGCCGGCTTTCGCGACGGCGCCTTCCACGGCGGACGACGCGTTCCCGCCGGCCTCCTGCGCCTCGCCGGGGAGGTCCTTCAGGTAGGTCGCGATGGCGCTCAGATCGTCGACGGTCATCTGCGAGGTCGAGAGCGCGACAACCTCCGCCATCGGGCCTGTGGCGTGCGAGTGCGCGTTCCGGCCCGTCTTGAGATAGGTGATGATGTCGTCCTCGCTCCAGGAGCCGAGGCCGATGCGCAGGTCCTTGCCCAGGCTGGGCGCGAACCAGTTCTGGAGGTTGTTGCCGTAGAGATGCTTCTTGTCCTCGTCGGCGCCGAGGAGGTTCTTCGGCGTGTGGCAGGCGCCGCAATGGCCGAGGCCCTCGACCAGATAGGCGCCGCGGTTCCACTGGGGCGTCTTGTTGGGATCGGGCTTGAATGTGCCGTCGTCGAAGAACAGCCAATCCCAGGGACGCAGCACGATGCGCTCGCTGAGCGGGAACGGAAGCTTGTTCCGAGGCGGGCTGTTCGAGACCGGCTCCAGGGTGTCGAGATAGGCCCGGATGGCGTCGACATCCTCGCGGGTGACGCGGGTATAGTAGGGATAGGGGAAGGCCGGATAGAGACGACTGCCGTCGGCCGAGATGCCCTCGTGGAGGGCGCGGTAGAATTGCTCGTCCGTCCAGGCGCCGATGCCCGTCTCGCGGTCCGGCGTGATATTGGGCGAGTAGATCACGCCGAACGGGGTTTCGATCCCGCGGCCGCCCGAGAAGGGCTTGGCGCCCTCCGGCGTGTGGCAGCCCAGACAGTCGCCCGCCATGGTCAGGTATCGCCCGCGCATGATCTGCGCATAGGAGCTGTCGGCGCCTCGCACGTCCGTGAACGGGAGGAGTGCCGTGGCACCGATGATCAGGACGGAGAGCTGTGCGGTCTTGCGCATGCGATATCCCTCAGGCTTGCACGAGCGGCCCCGGATTCTTGAGGTACTGGTTCCGGATCGCATCCGCGGCCCAGTAGGTGAGGGCGCCGACGGTGCCGGTCGGGTTGTAGCCGGGGTTCTGCGGGAAGGCGCCGGAGCCCATCACGAAGAGATTGGGAACGTCCCAGCTCTGCAGATAGCGGTTGACCACGCTCGTTTTCGGATCCGAGCCCATGATGGCGCCCCCGGTATTGTGCGTGGTCTGGTAGGGCACGATCGAGTAGGGCCCCTGTTGCCGATTGACCTTGACCTCGCGCGGATTCATGGCTTTCGCGATCTCGGCCGCGCGGTCCGTCAGGTAGTCCGACATCCTGTGCTCGTTCTGCATGTAGTCGAAGGTCAGCCGCAGCAGCGGCCGGCCGTAGATGTCGCGGTAGACCGGGTCGAGATCGAGGTAGTTGCCGCGGTGGCTCATCACGGCGCCATGGGTGCTGATGGACGCCGACCTCAGATAGCTGTCGACGACGGCCTTCTTCCATTTCGAGCCCCATTTCGGCGTGCCCTCCGGGGTCGGATGCGTCTCGATGGGGCGCCCGTTCGTGGTCCAGAGTGCGAGATAGCCGCCGCCGATGAAGCCCAGTCCCGTATGGTCGAAATTGTCGCCGTTGAACTCGTCGATGCCCATGCCGAGCGAGCCCGCGCCGATGAAAGGGTTCATGAGCTTGTCGTCGTAGAAAACCTGAACCGACGAGACGATCTGATAGGCGTAGTTCTTGCCGACGACGCCGGTGCCGGTGGTGGGATCGTAGGGGGTGCCGATGCCGGAGACGAGGAGCAGGTGCGGGTTGTGATGCGCGAAGGCGCACAGGATCACGAGCTCCGCCGGCTGCTCCCATTCCTCGCCCTGCGCGTCCACATAGGTGACGCCGGTTGCCCGCTTGCCCGTGTTGTCGACATTGACCTTGAGGACGTCGCATCCCGTCCTGAGCGTGAAGTTCGGCTTGCGCATCAGGACCGGCAGGATGGTCGTCTGCGGGCTCGATTTCGAATAGTTGCCGCAGGCGTATTTCTCGCAGAAGCCGCAATAGGTGCACGGGCCGAGCTGCACGCCGAGCGGGTTCGTGTAGGCCCGCGACATGTTCGCCGAGGGACACGGAAAGGGTTGGTAGCCGAGCTCCTGCGCGGCCTTCGCAAAGAGCGTCGGCGCATAGGTCATGTCCATCGGCGGGTTCGGGTAGTCGCGCCGGCGCGGACCCTCGAAGGGGTTGCCGCCCGCCTGCTTTTGTCCGTTCAGGTTTCCGGCCTTGCCCGAGATGCCGCAGAGATATTCGAACTTGTCGTAATAGGGCTCCAGGTCGTCATAGGTGACGCCCCAGTCCTGAACCGTCATGCCGTCGGGCAGTTTGCCGTAGCGCTGTTCGTTGTGGCTTTTTGCGACGAAGTCGCTCGGCAGGAAGCGCCATGTCTGGCCGTTCCAGTGAATGCCCGCTCCGCCGACACCGGTTGCAGGCAGGAAGGAGCCGAGATGGCGCATGGGCAATGCCGTCTCGTCGGAGGAATTGCGGAACGTGAGCGTCTGGCGCGACGCCTCCTGAAAGAGCTCGTGGCGGAAGTAGTAGCGCAGCTCGTCCTGGATGAACGGAACGGCGAAGTCGGTGGACGTGTCGCGCCAGGCTCCGCGTTCGAGCGCGAGCACCTGGAGCCCCGCATCGGTCAGTTCCTGGCCAAGGATCGCGGCCGTCCAGCCGAAGCCGACGAGAACCACATCGACATCCGGAAGCTTGCGCGCCATCGCGTTTTCTCCTCAACCCTTCGGATTCCAGTCGGGGCGACCCATCAGGCTGACCGGCGGCAGCGGATAGGGCTCGCCGTGCTTGGCCACATAGTCGCGGTAATCGTAGCGGGCGCCCGGAAAGCCGATCATCTTCCAGGCCGCCATGTCCTGGTTGCCTCCATAGATCGGATCCGCGAAGAAACCCTCGACCGTGTTCTGCAGGAAGGTGTCGAAGAAGGCCTTGCCGCTCACGCCCCGCAGCTCGACTTCGCCCTTCTCGAGAGACTGGAGGAGCTTGTCCTGATCGTCCGGGGAAAGCTGCGCGAAGGTCTTCCCCTGGTTCTTGTCCCGCACATGGGTGTCGATCGCCGCAATGGCGAAGCGGTACATCTGGGCCGGGGTGAGGCGGGACTGATAGCCCTGACTTTCCGTGCCATTGCGCCAGGGGCCGAGCATGTACCAGCGCTCTCCCCGGCCGTACGGGCCGTCGAGCTGGCGGTCGAGGAAGGTCGGAACGCCGACCTCCCTGGCGCCCGGCCCGAGATCGTCCGCCGGGATGAGGCGCGCGACCGCGGCCTCGATAAAGGCCGCCTCCTCGGGCGTGAAGAACCGATATGGCCCCGGCTCGACCATACGGGGCCTGTCCGCGGCGCCCGGCGCCCAGGGCATGTCTCCCTGGATCGTTCGGGCGGCGGCGGGGTCGACAGTCCCCGTCGCGACGGCGGAACTGATCGCGGCTCCGGCTGTGAGGAGCTGGCGTCGGCTCAGGCGCGGGTCGCTCATGGCTCACCTGTGGTTGGGGCGGGGTCCCTTCAGCCGGGTCCGCCCGATTCCGTGCTGGATTTGGGTTCCTTGGTGGTGCCCTCGGGCGTGCCGCCGCTCTGGGACGGGACGCCGACCGAGGACTTGCGGCTCTTGGCCACGAAGGCCGGCGCGGCCGCGACCTGCTCGATCGTCAGGGGGACGATAACGCGCTCGGGGCTGCTGCCTGCATAATGACCGTTCGGGAAAACCCGGATGCTGCCCGCCGGGAAAGGCGTCGTGAGGGCCAGATCGCCGAACGGAATGGCCACGTCCTTCTCGCCGAGGCCCAGATAGCCCGCGAGGCCGATGACGGCAGTGCCGGCATGACCGTTCCGGTCGAGGATCAGGTCGTTCACGACCCCGAGGATCTCGTGCCCGCTGCTCATCACGGTCGCTCCCAGGAGATTGGATACGGGAACCGATTCAGGGCGCTGGTCGAAGGAAGCAGGACGTGCCGGATCGGGCTTCGCGTCTTGCGCAAGCGCGGCCGTTCCGCCTCCAGGAGCAAAAGACGAGAACGCGACCCCGAGCAGGCAGCCGAGCCAGAAGCGTCTGGACATGACGGGCTCCTGGAAAGAGAGGGGGCTGTGAGGTGAACGGGGCGAAACCTGCCGGGGCGGCGGCATGGGGGAGGAAATGGCGGCTCTGGGCGGTGGCGGCATGGCGTGTCCTGCAGGTCTGTCGACAACCTGGGACGCTCCAGAGCCGTTCCGTCAGGCTTCCGGCCGCTCCGCGAAACTCCGTACGGTCGCGTACTATCTCTGCGCTCAGCTGTCTGGACACGGCAATTTCGGTGCCGTGCCGCCGGGGCAGGCAAGGACATCTACGGTGTCGCCCGGACACCGCTATTGGAGCCGTCGGGAGAGCTTGCCTGTCAGGACAGCGATGCAGCCGCGCCCGCCCTCTGGCTCAGGGACGTGGCGAGGACCTTGTCGATCCGGCGGCCGTCCAGATCCACCACCTCGAAGCGCCAGCCGAACGCGTCCACATGCTCGCCCACTGCGGGCAGGTGCTGGATCTCGCTGATCACCAGGCCGCCGACCGTGTGGTAGCTCCGGTTCTCGGGCAGGGGGAGGGCGAGGATCTCGGCCATCTCATCCACCGGCATGGAGCCCGAGAGCAGCCAGGAGCCGTCGTCCCGGCGCACGGCGTCCGGCTCGGGCGCCTCTCCGTCCGACCGGAAGGCGCCCACGATGGCCTCCAGGGCGTCGGCGGGGGTCACGACACCTTCGAAATGGCCGTACTCGTCATGGACCAGGGCCATGGGCACGGAGGAATCACGCAGGATCGTCAGGGCATCGAGGGCGTCGAGGGTGTCCGGGATCACGGGAGCGGGCTTCACGTGCTTGCGCAGATCGAGCTCCTCCCCGGCCAGGATCGCGGCCAGGAGCTCCCGCGCCTCGACGACGCCGATCATGTTGTCCGAATTGCCCTCGCTCACCGGCAGGCGCGAATGGGGCGTGGTCGTGAGAAGCTCGCGGATCGCTTCCGGCCCGTCCCCCAGGTCGATCCAATCCACATCTGTGCGGGGCGTCATGAGGGCGCGGGCCAGCCTGTCCCCGAGGCGGAGCACGCCGCCGATCATCCGGCGCTCCTCCTCCTCGATGACGCCCGCGCTCTCGGCCTCGCCCACGAGCATCTTGATCTCTTCCTCGGTGACGGTGTTCTCGCTTCCGGCGCTCGACCCGAACAGGCTGAAGATCAGGCGTGTCGAGGCGTTGAGGAGCCAGACCGCCGGGGCGGCGATCTTCGAGACCAGCATCATCAGGGGCGCGACGAAACAGGCGATGCTTTCCGGGTGCCGCAGCGCCAGCTGCTTGGGCACGAGCTCGCCCACCACGATGGAGAAATAGGTGATCAGGCCAATGACGATGCCGTAGCCCAGGGGCTCTGCCGCTCCGGGCGGAACGCCGTTGGCAGCCAGGATTTCCGTGAGCCGGCTGCCGAGCGCGGCGCCCGAGAAGGCACCGGCCAGGATGCCCACCAGGGTGATGCCGATCTGGACCGTGGAGAGGAAGCGTCCCGAATCCTCCATGAGGGTCAGGGCCGTTGCGGCCCCGCGGCGGCCCTGGTCGGCGAAGGCCTTGAGGCGGGCCCTGCGGGCGGAAACGATAGCCAGTTCGGAAAGCGCGAAGACGCCGTTGAGGGCGATGAGGACGAAAGCGATGACCAGTTCGAGCAACGACGTCAGAAGCCGCCGACCGGCTCGGGCCGCGCGTCTCCCCCTTCTGTGAAAGCTGGCCCTAACATGGAGCCTCGGGGGAGGGCCGTCAATCGACACGGGACGGCTCACCGTGCGGCCCCCTGCTTTATTGACAGGATCGCATTTCCTCTTCAGAGGTGGACAAGCCGATGATCCCCGCGGGAGAGACCGGGCCCTCAAGGCCCGGCGCCGAAGGCGCAACCGCCCCGGAAACGCTCAGGCCAAAGGACCGCGCGGGAGCTGGCACTCTGGAAAGTGGCGACGTTTTGCAAAACGTCGCCCACCGACGGGCGTAACCCTGGCGCGCAGGCGACGGGGGAAATCTCTCAGGTCTCGGGACAGAGGGGGCGCTGAAGCGGGCCGGCGAAGGCCCGATGAAACGCGCGCCTTTTGAGGGATTCCCATGGCTGAGCCTGCCCGCGCCGACGAGCCGCTCCTGAAAACTCCGCTCCATGCCGAGCATGTGGCGCTCGGTGCCCGTATGGTGCCCTTTGCCGGCTACGACATGCCGGTCCAGTACTCCACCGGCATCCTGACCGAGCACAACTGGACCCGCGAGCATGCGGGCTTGTTCGACGTGTCCCATATGGGCCAGGCCGCCCTGGTCGGCCCCGACCACGAGACCACGGCCCGCGCCCTCGAGGCCCTGGTCCCGGCCGATATCGTGAACCTCAAGCCCGGCCAGCAGCGCTATTCGCAGCTGCTCTCCGACGAGGGCGGCATCCTCGACGACCTCATGGTCACCCGCCCGGCCGATCCGGCCGCGGACGGCCGGCTCCTGCTCGTGGTCAATGCCTCCATGAAGGAGGCGGATTACGCGCATATGGAGGCGCGCCTCCCGGCCGGCGTGAAGCTCGTGCGTTTCGAGGATCGGGCGCTGCTCGCCATCCAGGGGCCGAAGGCGGCCGAGGTGGTGGCGCGCCTGGCCCCCGATACCGCCGACATGACCTTCATGGCCGTCCGGCCGACGAAGCTCGCCGGTCTCGACGTCCACCTGTCGCGCTCGGGCTATACGGGCGAGGACGGCTACGAGATTTCCGTGGCCGACAAGGATGCGGTCGCGCTCTGGCGGGCGCTCCTGGCGGATCCGGAGGTGAAGCCCATCGGCCTCGGCGCCCGCGATTCGCTGCGCCTCGAGGCGGGCCTGTGCCTCTACGGCCACGACATCGACACCAACACCTCGCCCATCGAGGCCGGCCTGACCTGGTCGATCCAGAAGCGCCGCCGCGAGGAGGGGGGCTTCCCGGGCGCCGCGCGTATCCAGCGCGAGATCAAGGACGGGCCTGCGCGGGTCCGCATCGGCCTGAAACCGGACGGGCGGGCTCCGGCCCGCGAGGGCACGCTCATCACCACGCCGGACGGCCGCGAGGTCGGCATCGTCACGTCCGGGGGCTTCGGGCCCACGGTCAATGGCCCGGTGGCCATGGGCTATGTTTCACGGGACGTTTCGGCCATCGGAACGGACCTCCATCTCATGGTGCGCGGCAAGCCGCTTCCGGCCAAGGTCGCGGCCATGCCGTTCACACCGCACCGCTACAAGCGCTGATATTCCAAGGGGGATCACCAATGACCACGCGCTACACCAAGGACCACGAATATATCCGCGTCGAGGGCGATGCCGGCACCATCGGCATCTCGGACTATGCACAGAGCCAGCTCGGCGATGTGGTGTTCGTGGAGCTGCCCAGCGTCGGCAAGACCCTCGCCAAGGGCGACGAAGCCGCCGTCGTCGAGAGCGTGAAGGCCGCGAGTGAAGTCTACGCCCCGGTCTCGGGCGAGGTGCTCGAGGTCAATTCCGGCCTCGAGGAGAATCCCGGCACGGTCAACGAGGATCCGGCCGGCCGCGGCTGGTTCCTGAAGATCCGCCTCACGAATCCGGGCGAGCTCGACGGCCTGCTGACCGAAGAGCAGTACCAGGAATTCGTGAAGTCCATCTCTTAAATCCCGCAGGAAGGCTTGGACCATGGCGCACGAATATACCGCAAAGGTTTCCTGGACCCGCGACGGGGCCGTCTTCAGCGACAACCGCTACAGCCGCGGCCACCGCTGGACCTTCGACGGCGGGATCACGGTCCAGGCCTCCTCGGCGCCCGCATCGGTGCCGCTGCCCTATTCGCTGGAGAATGCGGTCGACCCCGAGGAGGCGCTGGTGGCGTCGATCTCGAGCTGCCACATGCTCACTTTCCTCTACGTCGCGGCCAAGAAGCGCTTCGTCGTCGATTCCTACGAGGACGATGCGCGTGGCGTCATGTCCAAGAACGACAAGGGCAAGCTCTACGTCTCCCAGGTGACCCTCGATCCGAAGATCGTCTTCTCCGGAGACAAGGTGCCGACGCCCGAGCAGATCGCCGAAATGCACCACCTCGCTCACCAGGAATGCTACATCGCCAACTCCGTTCTCGCGGACGTGGTGGTGGCCGGCATCCCGTCGCATTAACGCATAGGGTTTTCGTCTGATGCGCTACCTCCCCCTCTCCGACATCGATCGCAGCGAGATGCTCGCCCGGATCGGCGTCAAATCGGTCGACGATCTCTTCGCCGACATCCCGAAGGACAAGCTTCTGCAGGGCCTCATCGACCTGCCTCGCCGCAAGGGCGAGATGGAGGTGGAGCGGATCCTGTCCCGCATGTCCGCCAGGAACGTTCCGGCCTCGTCGGTTCCGTTCTTCGTCGGCGCCGGCGCCTACAAGCACCACGTGCCGGCGACCGTCGATCACCTGATCCAGCGCTCCGAGTTCCTGACGAGCTACACCCCCTACCAGCCGGAAATCGCGCAGGGCACCCTGCAATACCTGTTCGAGTTCCAGACGCAGGTCGCGGCCCTGACTGGCATGGAGGTGGCCAACGCCTCCATGTATGACGGCTCCACCGGAACCGGCGAGGCGGTGCTCATGGCGCATCGCGTCACCAAGCGCCGCAAGGCCGTGCTCTCGGGCGGCCTGCATCCGCATTACGTGGACGTGGTCAAGACGCTCTCCGACATGGCGAGCGACGAGGTCGTGACGCTCGCGCCCGACGTCTCGGCCACGGAGGATCTGCTCTCCCAGATCGACGACAGCGTCTCCTGCGTGGTCGTGCAGTCGCCGGACGTGTTCGGCAACGTGCGTGACCTGAAGCCGATCGCCGAGAAGGCACACCAGCACGGCGCGCTGCTGATCGCGGTGTTCACGGAGGTCGTGTCCCTCGGCCTCGTGCAATCCCCCGGCAGCCAGGGCGCCGACATCGTGGTCGGCGAGGGCCAGTCCATCGGCAACGCCCTGAATTTCGGCGGGCCTTATGTGGGCCTCTTCGCCGCGAAGTCGAAATATATCCGCCAGATGCCGGGCCGTCTGTGCGGCGAGACCGTGGATGCGGACGGCAACCGCGGTTTCGTGCTGACGCTCTCGACCCGCGAGCAGCATATTCGCCGCGACAAGGCGACCTCGAACATCTGCACCAATTCGGGGCTGTGCACGCTCGCCTTCACGATCCACATGACGCTGCTCGGCGAAGCGGGCCTGACGCGGCTCGCGCGCATCAACCACGCCAACGCCGTGAAGCTCGCCGATCTGCTGGCGGGCGTGAAAGGCGTGGAGGTCCTCAACGGGACCTTCTTCAACGAGTTCACCGTGAAGCTCGCGAAGCCCGCCGCGGAGGTCGTGGAGCGCTTGGCCGCGAAGGGCGTGCTCGGCGGCGTGCCAGTCTCGCGGCTTCTGCCGGGTGCAGGCCTCGACGACCTGCTGCTCGTGGCCTCCACCGAAGTGAATACCGATGATGATCGCGCGGCTTTCGTGGCTGCCTTGAAGGAGGTTCTGTGATGTTGAACCGCCAGGGACGTCCCTCTTCGGCCGGCACGGCCGGCACCAACGAGCACCCGACCTTCACGGGCAACAAGGCGCTCGCCCAGATCGAGCCGCTGATCTTCGAGTTCGGCCATGCCGAGACGACCGGCGTCGATCTCGACGAGCCGGAGGCCTTCACGCCCCGCCTCGGCGGGATGGAGCGCAAGGACGCCATCGGCCTTCCGGGCCTCTCGGAGCCCGAGGCCATGCGCCATTACGTGCGCCTGTCCCAGATGAATTACGGCATCGACACGGGCCTGTTCCCGCTCGGCTCCTGCACCATGAAGCACAATGCGCGCCTCAACGAGCGCATGGCGCGCCTGCCGGGCTTCGCGGACGTGCATCCGCTCCAGCCGGTCTCGACCGTGCAGGGCGCGCTGGAGCTGATGAGCGAGCTCGCCCGCTATCTCGTGACGCTCACCAACATGACTACGGTCGCCCTGTCGCCGAAGGCGGGCGCCCACGGCGAGCTCTGCGGCATGATGGCGATCAAGGCCGCCATCGAGGCACGCGGCGAGGGCAAGACCCGCAATGTGGTGCTGGTGCCCGATTCGGCGCACGGCACCAACCCGGCGACTGCCGCGCTGATCGGCTTCGTCGTGAAGCCGGTGCCGGCCCGCGACGACGGCTGGGTGCATGTGGACGACGTGAAGAAGCTGCTCGGGCCGGATGTCGCCGCGATCATGCTCACGAACCCGAACACCTGCGGCCTCTTCGAGAACCAGGTGTCGGAGATCGCCAAGGCGATCCACGATGCGGGCGCATATTTCTACTGCGACGGCGCGAACTTCAACGCCATCGTCGGCAAGGCACGCCCGGGCGATCTCGGCGTCGACGCCATGCACATCAACCTGCACAAGACCTTCTCGACGCCTCATGGCGGCGGTGGTCCGGGCTCCGGCCCAGTGGTGCTCTCCGCAAGGCTCGCGCCTTACACGCCGGTGCCGTTCGTGACCGTGAAGGACGGCGCGCTGACCCTCGTGGAGCACGAGGAGGATGCGCCCGAGACGCCGTTCGGACGCATGACGGCCTTCCACGGCCAGATGGGCATGTATGTGCGCGCGCTCTCCTATATGCTCTCGCATGGCTCCGACGGCATGCGTCAGGCCTCCGAGGATGCGGTGCTGAACGCCAACTACATCCGCGCCTCGCTCTCGGACCTGTTCTCGCAGCCCTTCGGCGACAAGCCCTGCATGCACGAGGTCCTGTTCGACGATACCTGGCTGAAGGACACGGGCGTCACCACCCTCGATTTCGCCAAGGCGATGATCGACGAGGGCTATCATCCGATGACCATGTACTTCCCGCTGGTGGTGCATGGCGCGATGCTGATCGAGCCGACCGAATCCGAATCGAAGGCGTCCCTCGATCTCTTCATCGCGACCCTGCGCGACCTCGCCATGGCGGCGACGACCGGCAACGACAAGGGCCGCTTCACGGGCGCCCCCTACCACGCCCCGCGCCGCCGCCTGGACGAGACCCGCGCGGCCCGCAGCCCGGTGCTCAAGTGGACGCCGCCGGCGTCAGTCGCGGAGGCGGCGGAGTAGGGCGCTTCTCAGTATCGATTGCACATGAAACGGCCGGGCATGTCCCGGCCGTTTTGTTTGACGCTGGGCCGCGTTGTCTCGGCTAGAAGTGACAGGCGCGACGGTTTTCCCTCCCCCTTGTGGGGAGGGCTAGGGTGGGGGTGCCGGCGCTTTACTGAATCCAGCGTAGCGCTCACACCCCCACCTCCAGCTCCTCCCCACCGCAAGTCGGGTGTTCCCGACTTGCGTCTTGTGGGAGCGGATCTCGGGAACACCCGAGATCCGCGGGGGAGGAGAACAGGTCGGCGCTTCCCGCGTCATTCCGGGACGGCCCAGAGGGCCGGGCCCGGAACCCATAGCCGCTGACGGTGCGGAATAGGCCGCAACGGAAACCGCAGCAGCCTCTTCTGCGACGTTGGTGTTTATGGGTTCCGGGCTCGCCTGCGGCGCCCCGGAATGACGAAAGAAGCGCAGCGCTTTCACCGCTCCCTGAGGGAGAGGTCGGTGCGAAGCACCGGGTGAGGGGTTACAGGTTCATCCGGAGAGGGCGCACCCCCTCACCCCAACCCTCTCCTCACAGGGGGAGGGAGAGATGCAGCGCTTCTCTCAGCGCCTCCCACAGGGAGCTAGGCGACCCGCTCGGCATACTGGCGCACTGTCTCGGGCAGGTCCGCCATCCGTTCCAGGATGACGGGCGCACCCGCGGCGCGCAGTTTGGCGGCGTGGTCGGGGCCGCAATGGCCGCCGCCCGTGAAGCCGATCACCCTCATGCCGGCCGCGCAGGCGGCGCGGACGCCCGCTGCGGAATCCTCGATGACCAGGCAGTCCTCGGGTGCGGCGCCCATCTGGGCGGCCGCATGGAGGAAGAGGTCCGGAGCCGGCTTGCCGTGCCGGACCTCCGTGGCGCTGAACACCCGCGCGAAGAGATCTGCCAATCCCGTCACGCGCAGGGAGAGGGCGATCCGGTCGGGCGTGGACGAGGAGGCGACGCAGCGAGGGTGGGGGAGGGAGAGAATCGCGTCGCGCACGCCGGGGACGGGCTGCAGCTCCTCTTCGAAGCGGGCGAACAGGGTCCGGTTGAGGTGCTCGCCGAAATCCTCGGGCAGGGAGCGGCCGTGCGCCGCCTCGATCCGCGCCATCATGTCCTTGAGGCTGACCCCGACGAACTGGGTAATGATCTCCTCGGTCGAGTAGGGGAAGCCGAGCCCGGTGAGGATCTCGGCGTCGAGCCGGCAGGCGAGAACCTCCGAATCGACCAGGACGCCGTCGCAATCGAAAATCAGCAGCATGATGACCCCTCAAAAGAAAAAGGCCGCCCCGCGGCGGCCTTCTGATTTGGTTCTGCCGGCAAAGCCTTACTGCAGCTTGGCGCGGACGTCGTTCAGGCTCTTTTCGACGAGCGAGGCGCCGACCGGGCCGGACAGCTCGTCGCGCAGGACGCGTTCGGAGGCCCGGACGGCCGCGTCGACGGCGGCGGCGCGCACCTCGGCGGAGGCCTGAGCCTCGGCCTGGGCGATCTTCGCCTCGGCGGAAGCGGTACGGCGCTTCACGAACTCGGCCATCTTCTCCTGGGCCTCGCGGGCGAGGCGCTCGGCCTCTTCCTTGGCAGTGGAGACGATGTCGGCGGCCTCGCGCTCGGCGGCGGCGCGCTTGGCCTCGAACTCCCGGAGGAGCTTCTCGGCATCCTGGCGCAGGCGCTTGGCCTCGGTGAGCTCGTCGGCGATCCGCTTGCCGCGGGAATCGAGCGAGCTCATGAGCTTGCCCGGGACCCCGTAGTAGAACAGGATGCCCCAGAAGATGACGAAGGCGACGGCGACCCAGAATTCGGCGCTGGACAGCATGTGGATCTCCTGATCAAGCCTTGGTTTGGTCGATGGCGGCTTCCACCGCCTGCGGCGCCGGAGCCTTGCCGGTCAGGCGCTCCACGATGGCGCTGGCGGTCTCCACGGCGATGCCGCGGACATTGGCCATGGCCTCGGTCTTCTTCCGGGCGATGATAGCCTCGGATTCGGCGAGACGCTGACCGAGATCGGCCTCGAGGGCCTTGCGCTTGGCGTCGGTCTCGGCCGAGACCTTCGAGCGGGCCTCCTGGGCGAGGGCCTGGGCGCGGGCCTTGGCTTCCGAGAGTGCCTTCTCGTAGGCAATTCCGGCTTCCTCGGCGCGGGTCTTCATGGCGGCCGCCTCGTCGAGATCGCCCGCGATCGTCGTGCGACGGTTCTCGATGATGCCCGACAGACGCGGCAGAACCAGTTTGGAAAGCAGGACGTAGAGCGTGACGAAGGTGATCGTCAGCCAGAGAATCTGACCGGCATAGGTTTCCGTCTTGAAGGGCGGAAAGCCGACATCTTCGTGAGCGCCGCCGTGCGCTTCCGTTGCAGCATGGGTCGTCTGGGCCTGAGCCATGGAGCTGATCCTGACAGGATTTGGGTCATCCTAGAAACGATGAATGACGGCGGTGTCCCGCCGTCACCCTTTCTCGAAGCGAAGCGCTCAGCGCTTCGCCCTCCCGGTCACCGTGAGAATATTAGGTGAACAGAAGGACGAGGGCGACGACGAGGCAGAAGATGCCAAGACCTTCCGCCAGCGCGGCGCCGATGAACGCGCGAGCGAACTGGCTGTCCGAGGCCGACGGGTTGCGCAGGGCGCCCGAGAGGAAGTTGCCGAAGATGTTGCCGACGCCCATAGCGGCGAGGCCCATGCCGATGCAGGCGAGGCCCGCGCCGAGGAACTTGAAAGCAACCGGATCCATCGTGATCTCCTTAAAGGGGTGTTTGACCGGGAGGGAGGGAACTAACGCAGCGCAGACCTAGTGGCCCGGGTGCAGCGCGTCGTTGAGGTAGATGCAGGTCAACACCGTGAAGACGTAGGCCTGCAGAGCGGCGACGAGGAACTCGAGCGCCATGAGAGCGACCGCCATGAGAAGCGGAAGCGGAGAGAGGATCGCCAGGGCCCCGCCGGCGCCGAGCAGCGCCACCACGAAGCCGGCGAAAACCTTCAGCGCGATATGTCCCGCGAGCATGTTCGCGAAGAGACGCAGGGACAGCGAAATCGGCCGGGACAGGAAGGAAATCAGCTCGATCACGACGATGAAGGGCAAAAGCCAGGCCGGCACGCCCGACGGCACGAAGAGGCCGAGGAAATGGGTGCCGTGCCGCATGAAGCCGTAGACCACCACGGTGCCCATGACGAGGAGCGCCAGCGAGAACGTGACGATCACGTGGCTCGTGACCGTGAAGAAGCCCGGGATCATGCCGAGCATGTTCGCCGTGAACACGAACATGAACAGGGAGAAGACGAACGGGAAGAACTTCATTCCCTCTTCGCCTGCCGCGTCTCTCAAGGTTCCGGCGACGAAATCATGCAGCACTTCCGCAACCGACTGGGCGCGGCCGGGCACGATGGCGCGCTTGCGGGTGGCGAGCAGCAGGCCGCCGACGATGACCGCGACGGCGCCGACCATGAACAGCGACGAATTGGTGAAGTTGATGACAGGAATGATGGGCTTGATCTGGAATTGCTCGATCGGGCTTGCCATGATCCGCTCTTAAAACCGCTGTTGCCTGTCGCCGCTTGGCCGGGGAATGGGATAGGTCACCGCTTGTCATCGTAACGGGCGCCTTTCAGCAATCCCGCCGCTCGCAGAAGATTGAGCATCCCGGCGCAGAAGCCGAGGATGATACAAACGATGAGCCCCCAGGGAGAGACTCCGAACAGGTGATCGACGAGCCACCCGACGATTCCGCCCGCCGCGACCCCCGAGACGAACTCTGCCGAAAGCCGGAAGCCTTGGCTGAGCGCGCTCGAATCGGACTTCGAACGGGACGGCGATTCTGTTGTCCTGGTTCGCTGTGCGGTCGCTTGGTCGATCCGCGCATCGAGGGATTTCAGTCTCGCTGTCAGGTTAGCATCGTCGGAACTGGTCGGCTCCTGACCGTTTTCACCGTTCCGCTTCGTAGGGTCCGCCATGGCGTTCTCCTCTGTCAGCGGTGCGGGAAAGGTCATGGAATCCCGGCCCCGAAAGCCGCGCGAAACATATGGGGGAGGGTCCCCCCTGTCAAGGACCGTCAGGAAAGAGTTAAGTATTTGAATTTTAAAAGAAATATTTCTTCGAGCGGCAGCTTGGCGTGGAATCGGTCACGATTCTGGGGCTGAATGATGACGATGGGGCAAAACCCTTACGCCGTCTCAAGGATGCGCTCGGCACTCTGGAGGTCGACGGAGACCAGCTGCGACACGCCCCGCTCGGCCATGGTGACGCCGAACAGGCGGTCCATCCGCGCCATGGTGATCGGGTTGTGGGTGATCACCACGAAGCGGGTCTCGGTGCTGCGGGCCATCTCCTCGAGGAGGTCGCAGTAGCGCTCCACATTGGCGTCGTCGAGCGGTGCGTCGACCTCGTCCAGCACGCAGATGGGCGAGGGGTTGGTCAGGAAGACCGCGAAGATCAGGGCCGTGGCCGTGAGCGCCTGCTCGCCGCCGGAGAGCAGAGTCATGCTCTGCGGCTTCTTGCCGGGCGGGCGGGCCAGGATCTCCAGCCCGGCCTCCAGCGGATCGTCCGAATCGACCAGGGTGAGCTCCGCGGTGCCGCCTCCGAACAAAGTGGTGAAGAGGCGCTGGAAATGCGCGTTCACCACGTCGAAGGCCGCAAGCAGCCGCTCCCGGCCCTCGCGGTTGAGGCTGCCGATGGCGCCACGCAGGCGCTTGATCGCCTCGACCAGGTCGTCCCGCTCGGTCGCGATGGTCCCGTGCTTCGTCTCGAGCTCGGTCAGTTCCTCCTCGGCCCGCAGGTTCACGGCGCCGAGGCGTTCCCGGTCGTTCTTCAGGCTGTGGAGCTTCGCCTCGATCTCGCCCTGGCTCGGCAGCTCGATTCCGTCCTTGAGGCCGGCCAGCTCGATCAGCCCGGCCGGAGTGGTGTCGAGGTTCTCGGCGATGGCGCGGGTGATCTCGGCGAGACGCTGGATTGCGGCTTCGTGCCGGGCCTGGGAGCCGGCGCGCGCCTCGCGGGCGGCCGAAAGGGCCTCCAGGGCCGCCCGGGCGGCCCGGTCCGTCTCGGCCAGATGGGTCTCGGCATCGGCCAGCCGGTCGGCCGCTTCCTTGCGGCGGGCCTCGGCCTCCTCGACCTCGGCCATCAGGGCGCGCCGGCGCAGCAGGTAGGTGTCGGGAGCGTCGAGCAGCCTCTGGTGCTCGTCCTGGGCGCGCTCCAGGCGCTCGCCCAGATCTTCGAGGGCCCTGGCGGCGCGGGCGGCGCGCTCCGTCCACAGGCGGATGTCGGCCCCGATGGCTTCCCGCCGCCGGCGCCGCATCTCGGCCTCGTGGACGAGGGATTGCAGAGCCGCGCGGGCTTCGGACGCGGCGGCCCGGCGTTCGGCCACCCGGGTGCGCTCCTCCAGGAGCCGGTTCTCCAGGTCGGGCGCCGGGGCCAAGTCCTCGAGGGCGGATTGCGCGTCGGCGACGCGCTCCTGCGCCTCGCTCTCGCTGGCGGAGAGCCGGGTCAGGGCTTCCTGAAGGGCCGAGCGGCGCTGGCCGAGCTCCGCCTCGCGCCGCTCTGCCTGGGCAAGGCGAGTGCGCGCCGCATCGAGGGCCTGCCGCGCCTGACGGGCGGCCTCGATGGCCTGCATTTCGTGGGAAGCGGCCGCGCGGACCGTGCCCAGCGCCTCCTCGGCCTCGTGCCGCAGGCGCTCGGCTTCCTCACGGGCGGCAGCAGCCTCCCGCTCCAGGTCGCCGAGGCGATTCTTCTCGGCCAGGCGGCGGGCCGCCGGGGAGGGCGCCTCGGCGGCGGTCGTGAAGCCGTCCCAGCGCCACAGGTCGCCTTCCTGGGAGACCAGGCGCTGACCGGGCTTCAGGAGGCCGCGCAGGCGAAGGCCGTCCTCTTTCGACACCACGCCGATCTGGCACAGGCGCCGTTGCAGGGGCGCGGGAGCCCGGCAGAGATCCGCAAGGGAGGTCACGCCTTCGGGCAGGGCCGGGTCGCTCTCGCCCGGGCCGGTCTCGGCCCAATGGGCGGGTGCCGAAGGGTTGGTGGAGGCGTCGAGATCGTCGCCGAGCGCCGCGCCGAGGGCTGTTTCGTAGCCCTTGTCCACGGTGATCTGGTCAAGGGCCGGCGGCCAGAGGTCGCCGGTCGCCGAGGTGACGAGCTTGGCGAGCGTCCGGGCCTCGGTCTCCAGGCGCTGGGCCTTGCGTTCGGCCTCGTTGAGGGGCTGGCGCAGGCGGTTCTCGCCTTCGCGGGCGGCCGCCAGCGCCTCGCGGGCGCCGATCACGGCTTCTTCCGCGTTCTCGGCCACCTCCTCGGCAAGGGCCATCTCCTCGCGCAGGATATCGGCCGAGGGGCCGTCCTCCGGAGGGGCCGCGAGAGCCGCGATGTCCCGCTCGATCCGCTCCCGCTCGGCCGCGAAGCGGGCCGCCCGCTCCATCTCCTCGCGGATCGCCCGCTCCAGGGCCGCCCGGCGGGCATTGAGGTCCGATGTCTGGGCCTGGAGGGCGCTCAGGGCGGCCTCGGCCTCGTTAAGCGCCGCCTCGGCGGCGTGGAGGCGCTCCTCGCTCTCGGCGCGCGTGTCGTCGGCCCCGTCGGTCGTGAGGGCGATCTCGGCCTCTTCCTCGGTGAGGCGCCCGATGGTCGCCTCCGCGTCACTGCGCTGGGCTGCCTCGCGGGCGAGGTCCCGGTGCAGGTCGCCGATATGGCGCTCCAGCTCCGTCACGCGCTCCTTGGAGCGGCGCTCCTCCGATTCGAGCTCGTTGCGGGCATGGGTGAGGCGCTGGAGGGCGGCCGCGGCCTTGGCCTCCTCCTCGCGCAAGGGGGGAATCGCATGGGCGGCGATGGCCTGGGCGGTCGCGGCCTTGGTCTGCTCCTCGGTGCGGTCGGCCACCGCCTTCAGGTCGTCGGCCGCCTGCTGCTCGGAGGCGGCGGCCTGCTCGCGGGCCTCGGCGAAGCCGATGGCATACATCAGGGCCTCGAGCCGGCGGATCTCGGACGAGAGATTCTTGTAGCGGGCCGCCTGACGGCCCTGGCGCTTGAGGCTGTCGACCTGGGTCTCCAGCTCGCGGATCACGTCCTCGACGCGCAGCAGGTTGTCCTCGGCGGCCTTGAGCCTGAGCTCCGCCTCGTGGCGTCGGGCATGGAGGCCCGCGATGCCGGCCGCGTCCTCGAGGATGCGGCGGCGGGCCTGGGGCTTGGCCGAGATGATCTCGCTGATCTGGCCCTGGCGGACCAGGGCGGGCGAACGGGCGCCCGTCGCGGCATCCGCGAAGAGGATCTGCACGTCGCGGGCGCGGACCTCCTTGCCGTTGATCCGGTAGGTGGAGCCCTCCTCGCGCTCGATCTTGCGGGAAATCTCCAGGAGTTCGGCGTCGTTGAAGGCGGCCGGAGCGGTGCGTTCCGCATTGTCGATGGTGAGCATCACCTCGGCCGAATTGCGGGCCGGGCGGCCGCCGGAGCCGGAGAAGATGACGTCGTCCATCCCGGTGGCGCGCATGTTCTTATGGGAGTTTTCTCCCATGACCCAGCGCAGGGCCTCGACGAGGTTGGACTTGCCGCAGCCGTTCGGCCCGACCACGCCGGTGAGGCCCGGCTCGATCAGGAAATCGGTCGGCTCGACGAAGGTCTTGAAACCGGCAATGCGCAGGCGCGTCAGCTTCATCGACGCGCCCCCGCTCTCTCCCGGGCGGAGGGGCTATCCCAGCAGGGGCTTGATGATCTGCTCAAGCTCATCGATCGACATGCTTCCCGGGTGACGCTGACCATTGATGAAGAAAGTCGGCGTCGAGTCCACCTTGAACTCCGTGATCGCCCGGTTCTTCACCGCATTTATGGCGTCATATAGTTTCTGGTCCCGTAAGCAAGCGTCGAATTTCTCCTGTGAAAAACCGGCCTGCTTCATGATCTGGCGCAGGGCGTCGAGGGGCTTGTCCACGAAGGCCCAGTTCTTCTGCTGTTCGAAGAGCAGGTCGGTAATCGGGTAATACTTGTCGTTCCCGTCGCAGCGGGCGAGCATGAAGCCGGCCGTCGCCAGGGGGTCGAGGGGGAATTCGCGCAGGACGAAGCGCACCTTGCCGGTGTCGATGTAGCGCTTCTTGAGCTCCGGCCAGGTTTCGTTGTGGAAATGCGCGCAATGGGAGCAGGTCAGCGAGGCGTATTCGATGATCGTGACCTTGGCGTCCTGCGGGCCGAGCGGAACGTCTCCGAGGGGGCCCTGGACGGCCAGATCCTGGACCGAGACGTTCTGCGCGAAGGCCGGCAGGCTCGTGGTCACGAAGGCGGCCACGGCGGCCGTGCCGAGAAGCTGAAGCGATTGACGCCGGGTGATCATCTGCAAAATGCTCCGTGAGAGACTTCATCCTGCGGTAGAGTGAGACGCGCCGCCTGGCAAGCGTCCGTTCCGTCACGCTTTCGTGCGTGTGCCGCCGCCGGAACCAACGATGGCCTGTCCCAATCGATCCAGGGCGGCGCGCAGGGTCTCGTCCTCGATGGGCCGGATCGCCGCCCCGAGACGCTCGCGGTCGGCCTCCGTGAGGGAGCGGACCACCGGGCGGGGCTTCTCGGCCCGACGGACCGGCCCCTGCTTGAGCACCAGCTTCCCGATGCAGCGCCAGCCGTAATAGGTGTTGACCCGGTCGATCACCACGGGGGCGAGGTGCTGCATCTCCAGCGCGAAGGCGCTCTCGACCCTGACCACGAGTGTGGCGGGGTCGGGCCGGGCCTCCGGGTCCGCATGGGGGCCTTTGCGCTTCCACTCGATCTTGAGGGGCTGGGTGAAGGCGGCCAAGCGCTCGCCGACGATGTCCGGCCAGGCGACGATCACGTCCGAGGTGGCAAAGCCCTGCGCCGCAAGGCTCGGGCCGAGGCACGAGTCGAGGAAATCGGCAAGGGGGCGAGGGCGGGGCCTGGGCCTCGGCTGGCGCATATTGATTTCGATCCAAAAGCCGCGTTGGAATCTTCCGACAGGATCGGTATTCCACGACACATGTTAACGTCCGCCTTGCGCGTCACCAAGCCCGACCCCGCCGATCTGCTCGCCTGGTACGACCGTCACCGGCGGGACCTGCCATGGCGCGCGAAGCCCGGCGAGATCGCGGACCCATACCGTGTCTGGCTGTCCGAGATCATGCTGCAGCAGACGACCGTGGCGGCCGTGAAGCCCTTCTATGCGCGCTTTCTCGAACGCTTCCCCACGGTCACGGCCCTGGCGGAAGCGCCCGTCGAGGCCGTGATGCAGGCCTGGGCCGGGCTCGGCTACTATTCCCGCGCCCGCAACCTCCATGCCTGCGCCAAGGCAGTTGTGGACAAGCATGGCGGGAGCTTTCCGGCGACCGAGGCCGAGCTTTTGAAGCTCAAGGGCGTCGGCGCCTATACGGCGGCCGCCGTGGCGGCCATCGCGTTCGGCGAGCCGGCCGCGGCGGTCGACGGCAATGTGGAGCGGGTGGTGTCCCGGCTCTTCGCGGTCGAGGACCCGCTCCCGAAGGCCAAGCCCCTGATCCGGACCCTGACGCAGGAGATGGTCCCGGCGGACCGTCCGGGGGATTTCGCCCAGGCCCTGATGGATCTGGGCGCCACCATCTGCACGCCGAAACGGCCGGCCTGCGCCCTGTGTCCGTGGATGACGCCCTGCCGGGCCCGGGCCGCGGGCCTGCAGGAGACCTTTCCGAGGAAGCAGAAGAAGGAGACCGGGCCCTTGCGCAGGGGCGCGGCCTTCGTGGTGCTGCGCGCCGACGACAGCATCCTGTTGCGGACCCGCCCGCCCCAGGGGCTTCTCGGCGGCATGGCGGAGGCGCCCACGAGCGCCTGGGAGACCGACTACGAACCCTCCCGCGCCGTACTCGACGCACCCATCGACGCCCGCTGGCAGCGCCTGCCGGGCACGGTGCGCCATGTCTTCACCCATTTCCCCCTTGAGCTGACCGTGCTCTTCGCCAAGGTCCCGAGGGGCACGCCCGCTCCGGACGACATGCGCTGGACGCCTCGCCGGGATCTGCCCGGCGAGGCCCTGCCGGGCGTCATGAAGAAGGTGCTGGCACACGCATTGGGCGATGCGGCCGCGCCTGGGAAGGCGGCACCCAAGGGGAAGCGCGCTCAGTCGGCCTGACGGGTCCCGGCGAGTGCATGGCGCTCGCGCCGGAACAGGTCGACCAGAGCGGCCGAGACCTGGGCGACGCTCTCGCGGTTGCGGCCGCGCCGGTGGGTGACGAGGAAGATGTCCTCGACCATCTCGTCGGTCGGATCCGCCACGCGCACGAGATCCGGATCGGCATCCCCCAGCCAGCAGGGCAGGACGGCAGCGCCCAGGCCCGCCTTCGTGGCCTGATAGCGGATCGGCACGTCCCCAATCCGGGCCGCGATGGGGCGTCCATTCGCGTAATGCGCGATGAAGGCGGCCTGGCGGGACAGGTTGGGATCCTCCGGCGGCACGATCACGGCAGCCACGTCCGGCGTGCGGGCATAGATCGCGAAGGCGATGCGGCCGATCTTGCGGACGATCAGGTCCTCCTCCTCGGGCATCCGCCGCAGGCGAAGAGCGATGTCCGCCTCCGCAGCCGCGAGATCCGCCTTCCGCCGCATGGGGATGTAGGCGATCTCGGTCGGAGCCGTGGCGCGGGCAAGCCCCGCCGCATGGTGCGACAGGAACATGGTCACCGACATAGTGGCGGTCAGCCGCACCGGAGCCTCCGGGTCGGGCCGATAGGCGGCCGCGAGCTTGGGGATCGAGCGGGCGGCCTCCGCCATGGGGGAGGCGACCTCCAGCACGGCACGCCCGGCTTCCGTGAGAATCAGGCTGTTGGGGCCACGCTGGAAGAGATCGACGCCGAGGCATTCCTCCAGGATGCGGATCCGCCGCGCGATGGTCGGCTGGCTCTGGCCCAGCGCCCGCCCAGCGCCGTTCATCGATCCATGAGCCACCACAGCCAGAAAGATCTTGAGGTCGTCCCAGGACGGTTCCGCCTGGGCGTGCCGGGATGGGTCGAGAGAAGAAGAATCCATGAAACGAGGTTAAAGCCGTTGGGTCGGTCGCGCATAGGGGCATGTCTCCGGCGGAGCGTTCAAGCCCCACCATCGGGCCTCCGGCGGTCCGACACAGCCCGCCAGTCTCATGCGAGCCGTCTTCATTCCTGGGGAGGTGAGGCGGACCGGCTCATTTCTCGTTTCTCGCAGGTCAAAAACAAAAATCCCCGGGACAAGCCCGGGGATGATGGCGAGGAAAACATCGCGCCCTGGTCAGGTGCGGGCAATTCCTTACCAGGCCGGAATGATCGCGCCCTTGAAGCGGGTGTCGAGGAAGGCGGCGACTTCCGGCGACTGGTAGGAGGCCACGAAGGTCTTGATCTCGGGGCGGTTCTCCTCGCCCTGCCGGGCCGCGATGAAGTTGGCGTAAGGATTGCCCTCGCGCGCCTCGACGGCGATCGTGTCCTTGCGGATGTCGAGGCCCCCGTTGATTGCGTGGTCGGTGTTGATCACCGCCGCGTCGAGATCGGGCAGGGCGCGGGGGAGCTGCGCGGCATCGAGCTCGGAGAAGACGAGGCCCTTCGGATTCTCGGCGATGTCGAGGAGGCTCGGCGACAGGCCCTTGCCGTCCTTCAGCTTGATCAGGCCCTGGGCGGCCAGGAGGTTGAGGGCGCGCCCGCCGTTGCTCGGGTCGTTGGGAATGCCGACCTTGGCGCCCTTCGGCAGGTCGGCCACGGCCTTGAGCTTCTTGGAATAGAGCCCGATCGGCTGGACGAACGTAAAGCCGACAGGCACGATCTTGTAGCCGCGTGCCGCGATCTGGGCGTCGAGATAGGGCTTGTGCTGGAACGCGTTGGCGTCGAGATCGCCGCGGGAGAGAGCCTCGTTGACGAGAGCGTAGTCGGAGAACGGCACGAGCTGCACGTTCAGCCCCTTGGTGGCCGCGACCTTCTTCACCACCTCGGCGACTTCCTCCTCGGCGCCGGACATGACCCCGACCTTGATGGTCTGGTCGGCAGCGGCAGGCAGCGTCGTCGCAAGGGCTGTGCCGAGAACGAGAGTCGCAGAGAGAAGCGTGCGGCGGGTGATGTCGAACATGAGTTTCAACCTTTCGGGCGTGTTCGGTCGCCGGCCGTGACAGGCCGGACGGACATGCGGTTCTGGAGGGAGGGGATCAGGCCGTGAGGCGTCGGGGCCGACAGGTCCTGGCGGGCATTCGGCCCGGCAGGAGAGGCGGCATGAGAGAATGGCGCGTCATGGCACATCGATCCCGTGAACCACGAGGCGGAGGTCGCTCCGTGGCGCTAGAGCATCGTGCGGAAAAGTGGATGCGGTTTTCCGCCCCGAACGATGCTCCAGCCAACAGAAGAAGCATCGGACCCAAAAGTGGACCCACTTTTGGGTCCGATGCTTTAGCGTTTGATCACGCGGCGCAAGCTGCTCGTCTCAAATCACCGCGGCCGCGGGCGGAACCGCCCGACAGCAAGGGCACCATGCGTCGGATCGGACGTTATGTCAACCGAAATGTTCTTTTTATGAAACGGCCGCGATGGCGAATGCCGGTCAATAAGCCCGCGCGATGCAGAAATCGACCGTTTCGAGGAGGGCCTGCTTCATCGGCCCGTTCGGGAAGAGCGCAAGGGCGTCGCGGGCCATGGCGCCGTAGTGCCGGGCGCGCTCGATGGTGTCCTCGAGCGCCCGGTGGCGGCGCATGATCGCGATGGCCTGGTCGAGATCCGTATCGCCGGCCTCGCCCTGTTCCAGGGCCCGCCGCCAGAAGGCGCGCTCCTCGTCCGAGCCGCGCCGGAAGGAGAGCACCACCGGCAGGGTGATCTTGCCCTCACGGAAATCATCGCCCACGTTCTTGCCGAGCGTCGCGGCCTTGCCGCCGTAATCGAGGGCGTCATCCACCAGCTGGAACGCGATGCCGAGATTCATCCCGTAGGAGCGGCAGGCGGCCTGCTCGGCCTTGGGACGGTTAGCGATCACCGGGCCGACCTCGCAGGCGGCCGCGAAGAGCTCCGCGGTCTTGCCGCGGATGACCGCGAGGTATTCGTCCTCCGTAGTCTCGGTGTTCTTGGCGGCCGCGAGCTGCATCACCTCGCCCTCGGCGATCACGGTGGCGGCCGCCGAGAGGATGTCGAGGGCGCGCAGCGAACCGACCTCCACCATCATGCGGAAGGCCTGGCCGAGTAGGAAATCGCCCACCAGGACGCTCGCCTCGTTGCCCCATTTGATGCGGGCCGCGATCTTGCCCCGGCGCATGTCGCTCTCGTCCACCACGTCGTCGTGGAGGAGGGTGGCGGTGTGCATGAACTCGACGCTGGCCGCGAGCTTCACGTGCCCGTCGCCCTCGTAGCCCGAGAGTCCGGCGGTCGCCAGGGTCAGCATGGGGCGCAGGCGCTTGCCGCCGGACGAGATGAGGTGGTTCGCCACCTCGGGGATCATGGTGACGTCCGAGCCGGTCCGCGACAGGATCATCGCATTGACCCGCTCCATGTCCGAGGACACAAGGGAGACGAGCTTCTCGATGCTGGCATTCCGCTCAGGGTGCTTGTCTTCGAAAGGTACGACGACGCCCACGCTCTCAACCCGGGTTGCCGGCGCCGGACGCCGGTAGGAATATCAGGACACCGTGCATGGCGGATCTCATGCAGCAATATAGAGCTTGCCGCAGGAGGAGCCCGGCGCCGATGGTCGAAATCGTCAGAAGCAGCGATCTCGTTCTGATCGGCTTCCTACAATCCTTGTTGGAAAACGCCAATATCCCCGTTCTGGTGGCCGATATGCATATGAGCGCGCTGGAAGGCATGACCGGCGCCTTTCCGCGCCGCATCCTGGTTCCGGACGACCAGGCCGCCCAGGCGCGGCGCCTCATCCGCGAGGCGGGGCTCGATGCCGAGCTGCGTCATGTCTGAGGTCACGACCGATTCGCTCCTCGACGGGCGTGTCACTCTCTTGCAGCCGCGAAAGGGCCACCGGGCAGGCACCGATGCGGTCCTGCTCGCGGCCGCGGCGCCGGTCCGGGCGGGCGACACGGTGATCGACGTGGGGGCTGCCACGGGGGCCGTCGGCCTCATGGTGGCGGCCCGGGAGAAGGCCGCGCGCCTCGTTTTCGTGGAGCGCGATCCGGATCTCGCGGAACTGTGCCGCCGCAATTGCCGGGACAACGGCGTGGACGCAACTGTGGCCGTGGCGGACGTGCTCGACCGCGCGGCCCGGCGGGCCGCAGGGCTCGTGGCCGAAATCGCCGACCTCGTCCTCACCAATCCGCCCTTTCTGGAGGAGGGGCGCTCGCGCCTGTCGCCCGATCCCGGGCGCTCGGCCGCCCACGCCCTGCCGGCCGGAGGGCTCGAGGTCTGGCTTGCGGCCTGCATCGGCCTCCTCAGGCCCGGGGGACGGCTCGTCCTCATTCACCGCGCCGACCGGCTCGGCGAATGTCTTGCGGCCGTGACGGGGCGGCTTGGGGATCTCGCGGTCCGATTCGTTCACCCGGCGGCGGATCGTCCGGCGATTCGGCTTCTCCTGTCCGGCACGAAGGGCAGCCGCGCGCCCCTGGCGGTCCTGCCGCCTCTCGTGCTGCACGGCCCGGACGGGAGCTTCACGCCTCTCGCGGCCGCGATCCACCGGGGCGAGGCCGGGCTACCCTAAAGGCGGTCGGCATGAAAAAGGGCGCCCGATGGCGCCCCGTTTCGGTCATGATGGGAAGGACCCGCTCAGCGGCAGACCCGAACCGGGCGGCGTACCCAGCGATAGCCGTTCCAGACCCGCTCGGGGCGAACCCAGCAGCGCACGGCCGGGCGATAGGGACGGCCGTAATAGCCGTAGCGGGGCGGAGGCCGATGCCAGCGGCGGTAATAGCCGCGCGGAGGGCCGTAATACTGCACGGTCTCGACGAGGGGGCGTTCATGATAACCCGGATGGAAGGGCTGGGCCGCGGCAGGCTGGGCGGCAAGCGCGCCGAAGCCCAAGGCGCTCATGCCAATGAGACCGAAAAGAAAGTGTCGCATCTGGATCTCCTTGCTCGGGCATAGCTTGGCCGATACACAGTATCGATCAGGCCGTTCTAGGTCCTATTCTTTAAAAGAACCTAACTGAACGGGGGCCAAAGGTTTCCCTAAAGGAATGTTCATCTAGGCCATTCCGGTGCATGGTCTCGAACAACGTTTCCGCCGCACTACATGGACATCATGGCTCAAGGTTCCCTGATCGCGCGTCTTCCCGAGCGCCTGCAATTCCTTGTCCCGGCCCGGTTCCGGGCCCGCCTGCCGGTGGTGCCGGTGGTGCGCCTGTCCGGCGCCATCGGGATGGCGATGCCCCTGCGGCCGGGGCTTTCCATGGCCCTCCTCGCGCCGGTGCTGGAGCGGGCCTTCTCGCTCAAGGGCGCGAAGGGGGTCGCCATCGTGGTGAACTCCCCCGGCGGCTCGCCCGCCCAGTCGCATCTCATCTTCCGGCGCATCCGCGCGCTCGCGGAGGAGAAGAAGCTGCCGGTCTTCGCCTTCGTGGAGGATGCGGCGGCATCGGGCGGCTACATGATCGCCTGCGCGGCCGACGAGATCTTCGCCGACCCGTCGTCGATCCTGGGCTCCATCGGGGTCGTGTCCGCCGGTTTCGGCTTCGACCGGCTGATCGCCCGCTTCGGGATCGAGCGGCGCGTCTATACGGCTGGCGAGAAGAAGGCCATGCTCGACCCGTTCCAGCCCGAGGACCCGCAGGACGTGGCCCGGCTCAGGGATCTGCAGCGGCACATTCACGAGGTCTTCGTCAGCCTCGTGCGCTCCCGCCGTGGGGCGAAGCTCGACGAGACCGAGCCGGACCTGTTCTCCGGCGCCTTCTGGGTCGGAGATCAGGCCGTGCGCCTCGGTCTCGCGGACGGGATCGGCGACATCCGCACGATCCTGCGCCAGCGCTATGGGGATGACGTCCAGCTGCGGCTCATCGAGCCTCCGCGTCCGCCGCTTCTCGGCCGGCTCCTCGGCCGCCGCGCCCTGGGCGAGACGGGCCTCGTGGACCCGGACGCGATGCTCGGCGCCCTGGAGGAGCGGGCCGCCTGGGCCCGGCTGGGGCTGTAGGGGCTGATATCACGGGCATAGCATCAACATCGTCATTCCGGGGCGCCGCAGGCGAGCCCGGAACCCATAGCCACCAGCGTCTCAGAACAAAGCGAACGATAACCGCTGTGCTTTATCCTGCACCGTCAGTGGTTATGGGTTCCGGGCCCGGCCCGAAGGGCCGTCCCGGAATGACGGAGCGGTGCTCCGAAACAGCCCGCACCCTTGACTTGCGCGGCCCTGCATCTCAAGGGTGCGGGTCACACATCCTCCAAGACCGGACGCCGACATGACGAGCGATGAAGCGCATATGAATCCTGCGCGGTCCTTCCAGGGCCTCATCCTGACGCTCCAGCGCTATTGGGCGGAGCAGGGCTGCGTCATTCTCCAGCCCTACGACATGGAGATGGGCGCAGGCACCTTCCATCCGGCCACGACCCTACGAGCCTTGGGGCCTCGGCCCTGGCGCGCAGCCTATGTGCAGCCCTCCCGCCGCCCGAAGGACGGGCGCTACGGCGAGAACCCGAACCGGCTCCAGCACTATTACCAGTTTCAGGTCATCCTGAAGCCGAACCCGCCGGACATCCAGGACCTCTACGTGAAGTCCCTGGAGGCCATCGGCATCGACACCGCCGTCCACGACATCCGCTTCGTCGAGGACGACTGGGAGAGCCCGACGCTCGGCGCCTGGGGCCTGGGCTGGGAATGCTGGTGCGACGGCATGGAAGTGTCGCAGTTCACCTACTTCCAGCAGGTGGCCGGCTTCGAATGCGCGCCCGTGGCAGGCGAGCTCACCTACGGGCTCGAGCGCCTGGCCATGTATCTGCAGGGCGTCGAGTCGATCTACGACCTCAACTTCAACGGCCAGGAGGGCGACCGGAAGGTCACCTACGGAGATATCTTCCGGCAGGCCGAGCAGGAATATTCCCGGCACAATTTCGAATATGCCGACACCGAGATGCTGTTCCGCCATTTCCGCGACGCGGAGGCGGCCTGCCGCAAGTATCTGGAGGAGGGGGAGCCGAAGCCCGGCGCCAACGACCAGCGCCACCTTATGGCCCAGCCCGCCTACGACCAGGCCATCAAGGCGAGCCACATCTTCAACCTCCTCGATGCCCGGGGCGTGATTTCGGTCACCGAGCGCCAGAGCTACATCCTGCGCGTCCGCGAACTCGCCAAGGCCTGCGGCGCCGCCTGGCTGAAGACCGAGGGTGGCGGAATGGCGGCGTGACTCCTTTCACCCTCCCCTTGAGGGGGAGGGTCGGAGCGCGTCAGCGCTCCGGGGTGGGGTGACACCGCGACCGTAAACCAGCCATGGCGAATATCAGCCGCTTCCGCCGGGAAAGAGCCAAGCAGCTCCGCTCCGTCACCACCGAGCCGGAGCAGGTTCTCTGGCGTGCCCTGAGGCGGGTGCCTGTCCTGGGCAGCCACTTTCGCCGCCAGGTCCCTCTCGGACCCTACATTGCTGACTTCGCCTGCCTGAAGGCCCGCCTCGTGATCGAGCTCGATGGGGGCCATCATTCGCAGGACGAGGTTGCGGCCAAAGACGAAGCGCGGACGCGCTGGCTCGAACGAGAGGGCTATCGTGTGATCCGTTTCTGGAACGCCGAGCTCATCGAGAATTTGGACGGCGTTCTCGACACCATTTATGCGGCCCTGTATGGCTCGCCTCAATCGGAAGCGTTCGCGCTTCCCACCCCACCCCGGCCTGACGGCCGACCCTCCCCCTCCAGGGGAGGGTGATGGACGCCCCTGCCATGCCCGACCTTCTCCTCGAACTCTTCTCCGAAGAAATTCCCGCCCGGATGCAGCGGCGTGCCGCTGAGGACCTGAAGAAGCTCGTGACGGATGCGCTCGTGGAGCGCGGCTTCGTCTACGAGGGGGCCCAGGCCTTCGCGACGCCGCGGCGGCTGGCGCTCAACATCGTCGGCCTGCCCGTGAAAGGCCAGGACGTGCGCGAGGAGCGCAAAGGGCCGCGCGTCGGCGCCCCGGAGGCGGCCGTCCAGGGCTTTCTCAAGAGCGCGGGGCTCGCCTCCCTTGACCAGGCGAAGATCGAGAAGGATCCCAAGAAGGGCGAGTTCTACGTGGCGCTGATCGAGCGTCCGGGCCGGGCTACCCAGGACGTGCTGGCGGAGATCCTTCCCCAGATCGTGAAAAGCTTCCCGTGGCCGAAATCCATGCGCTGGGGCGCCGCCTCCCGGGAGCCCGGCTCCTTGCGCTGGGTCAGGCCCTTGCAGTCCATCGTCTGCACCTTCGGGCCCGAGACCGAGGATCCGGAGGTGGTGCGCTTCTCGGTGGACGGGGTCGAGGCCGGAAACGAGACCTACGGCCATCGCTTCATGGCGCCCGGTGCCATCAAGGTGCGCCGCTTCGACGATTACGCGCCCGCCCTCGAGCGCGCCAAGGTGGTGCTCGATGCCGACCGGCGCAAGGACATGATCCTGCACGACGCCCGCGACCTCGCCTTCGCGCATGGGCTGGAACTCGTGGAGGACGAGGGTCTCCTGGAGGAGGTGGCCGGGCTCGTGGAATGGCCCGTGGTGCTCATGGGCTCCTTCGACGAGGCCTTCCTCGGTATTCCGCCGGAGGTAATCCGCGCCACGATCCGCGCCAACCAGAAATGCTTCGTGCTGCGCGACCCGCGCACCGACAAGCTCGCCAACCGCTTCATCCTCGTCTCCAACCTGGCCGCGAAGGACGGCGGCGAGACCATCGTCGGCGGCAACGAGCGCGTGGTGCGCGCCCGTCTCTCGGACGCGAAGTTCTTCTGGGAGACCGACCAGAAGGTGAAGCTGGAGGACCGGCTCGAGAAGCTTAAAAGCATCGTGTTCCACGAGAAGCTCGGCACGCAGTACGAGCGCGTGGAGCGCATCGCGGCGCTCGCGAAGGAACTCGCGCCCCTCGTCGACGCCAATCCGGCCGAGGCCGAGCGCGCCGCGCGCCTCGCCAAGGCCGACCTCGTCACCGAGATGGTCGGCGAATTCCCCGAGCTGCAGGGCCTCATGGGCCGTTATTACGCGGCGATCCAGGGCGAGCCCGTCAGCGTCGCTGCGGCCGTCGAGGAGCACTACAAGCCCCTCGGTCCCTCCGACAGGGTGCCGACCGATCCGGTTTCGGTCGCGGTGGCGCTCGCCGACAAGATCGACACCCTGGTGGGCTTCTGGGCCATCGACGAGAAGCCGACGGGTTCGAAGGACCCGTATGCGCTGCGGCGCGCGGCGTTGGGGGTGATCCGGCTGGTGTTGGAGAATGGGATTCGGCTACGCCTAAAGCAATCGGTTAGGTCCGCTTTCCTGAACTTGCTACTTCCATACTCTGCAAAGTGGAATTTGTTTGAGTATGAAGATGAAAGCCAAGTTATCCTGCAGGCGACTTATTTGTCAGACACCGGCAAACTAAACGAGGGCACGGTTTATTCTATCTTGAATGGAAGAAGACGCTCTCCATACGAAGGAGATGATGAATTTATCCCCGCGTCTGAGCCCGCCTATCCCGGTGGCCCTATACCAATAAGGCTTGCGACTGTTGTGGAGGTCGAGGCTGGCCTCCTCTCCTTCTTCGCCGACCGACTCAAAGTCTATCTGCGCGATCAGGGCGCGCGGCACGATCTCATTGATGCGGTCTTCGCGCTCGAAGGGCAGGACGATCTGCTCATGATCGTGCGGCGGGTTGAGGCGCTCGGGCGCTTCCTCGACACGGAGGATGGCGCGAATCTCCTCGCGGGCTTCCGCCGCGCTGCGAACATTCTCCGCATCGAGGAAAAGAAGGACGGGCGCTCTTACGATGCGGCACCGAATCATCACCTCGTCCATGGGCGTGGCCTGCCGGAAGAGAAAGTCCTGCTCGAAGTGCTGGAGGCGGCTTCCGCCCATGCGCGCGAGCATGTGATGCGCGAGGATTTCGAGGGCGCCATGCGGGCCCTCGCGGCGCTCCGGCCGGCCGTGGACGCCTTCTTCGACAAGGTGACGGTGAATGCCGAGGATGCGGAGATGCGGGACAACCGCCTGCGACTCTTGAACGCGATCCGCGAAGCCACTCGGACCGTTGCGGATTTTTCCCGCATCGAGGGATAAGGTCGCATTCTGCCCTCGCTGTTGCAGCGAGGGCACAGCATTGCGGACAGCTTCGCGCTAGGCAGTCCGCAACTCCGTTTCTCTCGGTTTCAATTGTGATGATTCTTCGTCGCCTCCTGCTGTGCGCCCTCCTGGGCGCGCCCCTCGCCGCGTGCCAAAGCGTCCAGACACCGCCCCAGGCGGCCGCCGCGGCCGACCCCTATGCGGGCTGGTATGTGGGCGTCGCGCCCGACAAGCCCTACGACATTCCGCTCGTCGACCGCAGCAAGATGGACGCGAAATACGCCCGCCAGACGGTGGAGTACAAAGGTCCCGAGAAGCCGGGCAGCATCGTGGTCGATATCGACGAGCGCATGCTCTACCTCGTCCAGCCGGACAACAAGGCCATCCGCTACGGCGTCGGCGTCGGCAAGCAGGGCTTCTCGTGGAAGGGCATCGCGTCGGTCGGCCGCAAGGGCGTCTGGCCCGCCTGGTCGCCCACCAAGACCATGGTCAGCCTGAAGCCGGACCTGCCGCGCTACCGCGAGGCCGGCCTCGACAACCCGCTCGGCGCCCGCGCCCTCTATCTCTACCAGGACGGCCGCGACATCCTGTTCCGCATCCACGGCACCAACGAGCCCTGGAGCATCGGCGAGCAGGTCTCGTCCGGCTGCGTGCGCATGCTCAACGAGGACATCGTCGACCTCTACGAGCGCGTCCCGGTCGGCGCCACGGTCTACGTGAAGCGCAACGGCCGCTACCGGGTCTGAGCATCCCCACATTCCTGAAAAAAGGCCGGGCATTGTCCCGGCCTTTTTCGTTGGGCCGCCCCTTCACCTCTCCTTATCTTCACCTCTCCTGGAGGGAGAGGTCGACGCACGTTAGTGCGGCGGGTGAGGGGCTGCGGCTTCTCCGGATAGGCAGCTGTGCCGTCATTCCGGGGCGCACCTTCAGGTGCGAGCCCGGAACCCATAACCGCTGAGCTTCACGAATAGGACGCAGCGGCTCTCGTGGCTCTTCCTTCCGACACGCTGGTGTTTATGGGTTCCGGGCTCCGCTGCGCGGCTCCGGAATGACGGGGTGGCGCAACCTATTTCCCTCCCCCTTGTGGGGAGGGGTTAAGGGTGGGTGTGAGCGCTACGTTCTGAGATGCTGGCGCCGACACCCCACCTCCAGCTCCTCCCCACCGCAAGTCGGGTGTTCCCGACTTGCGTCTTGTGGGAGCGGATCTCGGAAACATCCGAGATCCGTGGGGGAGGAGAGCAGGTAGCGCCTCTCACATACCCCCGAGCTCCATGGGAAGAGAGCAGGGCGGCGCTTCCCGAGCCATGGGAGATCCACCAGGAGGGAGAGCGCTCTCCTGCCTGTCCTGCCGCAGATGATCGCAGGAGGAACCTTGGCCATTCAGGTTGCGTTTTGGTTCGGCATGCTTCAAGCCAGCACCTGCATGACGGCAGGTCATATGAGCCAAAGGGGCGGATGATGACGAAGTGGGTCTATGCCTTCGGAGACGGCAAGGCGGAAGGCGAAGCCGGGATGAAGAATCTCCTCGGCGGCAAGGGGGCCAACCTCGCCGAGATGTCCAATCTGGGTCTCCCGGTCCCTCCCGGCTTCACCATCACGACCGAAGTCTGCACCTATTATTACGATCACGAACGCTCCTACCCGCCGGAGCTGAGGAACGAGGTCGAGAAGGCGCTCGCCTTCGTGGGCAACCTCACGGGCCGCACCTTCGGGGATGCCGAGAACCCGCTCCTCGTCTCGGTGCGCTCCGGTGCCCGGGCCTCCATGCCGGGCATGATGGACACGGTGCTCAATCTCGGCCTCAACGACCTCACCGTGCAGGCCCTGGCCAAGGGCGCCGGCGACGAGCGTTTCGCCTATGATTCCTACCGGCGCTTCATCACCATGTACTCGAACGTGGTGCTGGGCCTGGAGCATCATTATTTCGAGGAAGCCCTCGACGAGTACAAGGACCGGCGCGGCTACACCCTCGATACGGACCTGACCGCCGATGACTGGAAGGCGCTCATCCCGCGCTACAAGGCCATCGTCGAGAAGGAACTCGGCAAAGCCTTCCCGCAGGAGCCGCAGGAGCAGCTCTGGGGCGCCATCGGAGCGGTGTTCGGCTCCTGGATGAACAACCGCGCCATCAAGTATCGCGAACTCCACGGCATCCCGGCGAGCTGGGGCACGGCCGTGAACGTGCAGGCCATGGTCTTCGGCAATATGGGCGAGACCTCGGCCACGGGCGTCGCCTTCACGCGCAACCCCTCCACGGGCGAGAAGGAACTCTACGGCGAGTTCCTCATCAACGCTCAGGGCGAGGACGTGGTGGCGGGCATCCGCACGCCGCAGGACATCACCGAGAAAGCCCGCATCGCCTCCGGCTCCGACAAGCCCTCCATGGAGAAGGCGATGCCGGAGGCCTACAACGAGCTGGTGCGCATCTACGGCATCCTGGAGAAGCACTACCGTGACATGCAGGACATGGAGTTCACGGTCGAGAAGGGCAAGCTCTGGATGCTCCAGACCCGCAATGGCAAGCGCACCGCGAAGGCGGCCCTGCGCATCGCCGTGGAGCTCGCCTCCGAGGGCCTGATCACGCAGGAAGAAGCCATCACCCGCGTTGAGCCCGCGGCCCTCGACCAGCTGCTCCATCCTACCATCGACCCCAAGGCGGACCGCGAGGTCCTGGCCATGGGCCTGCCCGCCTCGCCGGGCGCGGCCTCAGGCGAGATCGTGTTCAATTCCGAGGATGCGGAGGCCGCCAAGAAGGCCGGGCGCAAGGTCATTCTCGTGCGCATCGAGACCTCGCCGGAGGATATCCACGGCATGCATGCGGCGGAGGGCATTCTCACGACCCGCGGTGGCATGACGTCTCACGCGGCCGTGGTGGCGCGCGGCATGGGCAAGCCCTGCGTGTCCGGAGCGGGCTCCATCCGGGTCGATTACGCCGCGCAGACCCTGAGCGTTGCGGGCCAGACCCTGAAGAAGGGCGACGTCGTCACCATCGACGGCGGCAACGGCCAGGTGCTGCTCGGCCAGGTGAAGATGCTGGAGCCGGAGCTGTCGGGCGAGTTCGCGACCCTCATGGGCTGGGCCGACAAGGTCCGCCGCATGAAGGTGCGCGCCAATGCCGAGACGCCCCTCGATGCGAAGACCGCGCGCAATTTCGGCGCCGAGGGGATAGGCCTCTGCCGCACGGAGCACATGTTCTTCGAGGGCGACCGCATCGTCGCCGTGCGCGAGATGATTCTCTCGGACGACGAGGCGGG